>Ga0209369_1000396_pt1 | contig 66047 bp, 67 predicted proteins | sample EBPBio142010_DNA_FD_185865 | JGI IMG/M metagenome (GOLD analysis project Ga0209369, IMG submission 185865) | Wastewater treatment Type I Accumulibacter community from EBPR Bioreactor in Madison, WI, USA - Reactor 1_10/4/2010_ DNA (SPAdes)... | ecosystem: Engineered > Bioreactor > EBPR >...
GATCCTCTGGCCCGGCCGGTCGCGTCTGGCCGGGCTGCTGCCGGTGGTACTGGCCCTGGCGATCTGGCCGCAGGCGGGGCGGCCCGACCTGCTGATTTCGGGCGACGGGCGGCTTTTGGGGCTGATGGGGCCCGAGGGACGTGCGCTTTCGGCCGCCAAGGGCGGCGGCTTTGCCGCGCAGAACTGGCTGGAAAACGATGGCGATCTGGCCGGGCAAGAGGTGGCGGCGGCGCGGGCGGGCTTTTCCGGGCCGAAAGGCGCGCGGGAATTCGCCCTGGCCGGGCTGCGCGGCGTGGCGCTGTCGGGCAAGGGCGCCGAGGCGGCGCTGCCTGCGGCCTGCGCCGGGCATGATCTGGTCGTGATCGCGGTGGCGCTTGCGCCCGGGGCGACGCCGGAAGGCTGCCGGGTGATCGACCAGCGGCTTCTGGCCCAGACCGGACCCTTGGCGCTGCGGATCACCGACAGGGGCATCTCGGTCAAGGCCGCGCGCGAGGGCGGTCGGATCTGGTCGGGCAGACCAATGGAGGCGGCGCTGATCGCCGGGCTCTTGCCCGAGCCGCTGCGGCTGGCGGAGGCCCGGCCATAGGGCCAGGCCGCAGTCAGTAGCTGCGGATCAGCCCGACAAGGCGGCCCTGCACCTTGACCAGATGGTCGGGGAAGACACGGGTTTCATAGGCCGGATTCGCGGCTTCAAGCGCGATCATGCCGCCACGGCGGCGGAAGCGTTTCAGCGTCGCCTCGTGATCCTCGACCAGGGCCACGACGATATCGCCGTTGTCGGCCGTGTCCTGTTCGCGGATCACCACGATGTCGCCATCGTTGATCCCGGCCTCGATCATGGAATCGCCTTTGACCTCAAGCGCATAGTGGTTGCCACGGCCCGAGAGCATCGAGCCGGGCACCGCGACATGATGCGAGACTTCCGAGATTGCCTCGATCGGGACACCGGCGGCGATGCGGCCCATGACCGGCAGTTCCAGCGCATGAACGGTGGTGACAGGCATCGCGCCGCGCGGTGGATCGACCTTGTCGCCCTTGATCACCTTGGGCGCGAAACCCGCCGCCTTTTCCATCGCCTCGGGCAGCTTGATGATTTCCAGCGCCCGGGCGCGATGGGCCAGGCGGCGGATGAAGCCACGCTCTTCCAGCGCGGTGATCAGCCGGTGGATGCCGGATTTCGAGCGCAGGTCCAGCGCCTCTTTCATCTCGTCGAACGAGGGCGGCACGCCATCCGCCTCGGTCCGCGTCTTGATGAAGGTGAGTAGTTCAAGCTGCTTGCGCGTCAACATCGGCCCGGCCCCCGTATCTGGGTCATGGTCATAATCGTTAACGCAATGTTCTGCCCGTGTTCCCGGTTTGTGTCAAGGCTTTTGGTGCCGCGCCTGTGGATAACTTGGCCCAGTTGCCTGTCCCGGCATCCGAGGGAGCGTTTAGGCCAAGATGAAGGCGGCGGCCTAAAGCGGCAGGTAGGACACGGCCTCGCCCGCCTTTGCCGGGGGGGCGGAGATTGGGCGTATCAAGAGGGCATTCGCTTCGGTGAGAATGGTCAGAAGGGCGCTGTCCTGCTTGTCGAAGGGCGTGATCGCCGACCCGGTCAGGCGCGCGCGCATGTAATGGGTGCGCGGGCCGTTGGCGGGCAGGTCGGTGGCGAGAGTGGCGATCTGCGGCTGCGGCAGGGGCGCGGGGTCGCCTTGCAGGGCGCGCAGCAAGGGCAAAAGGAAAAGATGCCCGGTGACGATGGCCGAGACGGGGTTGCCGGGCAGGCCCAGCAGGATCGCATCGCCCAGACGGCCCGCCATCAGCGGTTTGCCGGGGCGCATGGCGATTTTCCAGAAAGCGGGGGCGAGGCCCATGTCCTGCGTGACGCGGCCGACAAGATCGTGATCGCCGACCGAGGCGCCGCCGATCGTCACGATCACATCGGCATCGGCGGCGCGGGCCAGCGCCTCGCGCAGCGCCTCGGGCCGGTCGGGGGCGATGGGCATCAGCCGCGCCTCGGCGCCCTCGGCCCGGGCCATGGCCTGAAGGGCGAAGGCGTTGGACGCGATGATCTGGTCGGGGCCGGGGTCCTCGCCGGGCATCACCAACTCGTCCCCGGTGGCGATCAGCGCCACGACCGGGCGGCGCGCGACCGCGACACGAGGCAGGTTCATCGCGGCGAGAAGGGCAAGATCGGCCGGGCGCAGCCGGCGCGGCGGCAGGGCGGCACCAGCCGGGAAATCCTGGCCGCGCAGCCGGATATTGGTGCCGCTGTCGGTGTCGGTCACGGTGATGCAGCCGCCGTCGCGGCGCACGTCTTCCTGGATGACCACGCGGGTCGCGCCTGCGGGGACAGGCGCGCCGGTGAAGATCCGGACGGCCTGGCCGGGGCCGAGGGTTCCGGCGAAGGCATGGCCGGCCCCGGCCTCGCCGATGACGGTGAAGCTGTCGCCCGGCGCGGGGTCGCCCTGCACGGCGTATCCGTCCATGGCGGAAGTGTCGAAGGGCGGCTGGTCGCGGCGGGCAAGGGCGGGTTCGGCCATCCAGCGCCCCGCCGCCTGCGTCAGCGGCACGGTTTCGGCGGGCAGGGGCCGGGCCAGGGCCAGAAGGCGGGCGGTGGCGTCCTCGACCGGGATCATGGCTGGGCCTCGTAGCGGCCCGACTTGCCGCCTTCCTTGACCAGAAGGCGTATCCCTTCGATCCGCATCGATTTCTCGACCGCCTTCACCATGTCATAGATGGTCAGGCAGGCCACGGTGACGGCGGTCAGCGCCTCCATCTCGACCCCGGTCTGGCCGCCGGTCTTGACCGTCGCTTCCACGCGGATCGCGGACCGTGCGGGATCGGGCGTCAGGTCGAGCGCGACCTTGGTGATGGGCAGCGGATGGCAAAGCGGGATGAGCGACGAGGTCTGCTTGGCCCCCATGATCCCGGCAAGCCGCGCGACGCCCAGAACATCGCCCTTCCTGGCCTGGCCCGAGGTGATCAGGGCCAGCGTCTCGGGCGTCATCACGACGAAACCCTCGGCCGTCGCGCTGCGGGCGGTCACGGGCTTGTCCGAGACATCGACCATATGGGCCGCGCCCTGGGCGTCGAAATGGGTGAGGCCAGAGGGGTTCGCCATGATGTCAGATCCCGCCCTGCGCGGTGAGGGGCTTGGTCAGGATGGCGCGGGTGGCGGCGGCCACATCCGCCTGCCGCATCAGGCTTTCGCCGATCAGGAAGCAGCGCGCGCCGAAACGGGCGAGGTCGGCAAGGTCGTCAGGGGTGTAGAGGCCGCTCTCCGAGACGATCAGCCGGTCTTCCGGCACCAGGCGGGCCAGTTGCCGGGTGGTGTCGAGCGTGACGTCGAAGCTGTGCAGGTTGCGGTTGTTGATGCCGATCAGCGGCGATTTCAGCAGCTGGGCACGGTCAAGCTCGGCACGGTCATGGACCTCGATCAGCACATCCATGCCCCATTCCGTGGCGGCGGCTTCCAGCTCGGCCGCCTGGTCGTCGGACAGCGAGGCCATGATGATCAGGATGCAATCGGCCGACAGGGCGCGGGCCTCGGCGACCTGATAGGGGTCGTAGAGGAAATCCTTGCGCAGGCAGGGCAGGGCGGTCGCGTCATGGGCCTGGGTCAGATATTCGTCGGCCCCCTGGAAGGAAGGCGTGTCGGTCAGGACCGACAGGCAGGTTGCACCGCCTTCCTCATAGGCCTGGGCCAGGGCGGGCGGGTCGAAATCGGGGCGGATCAGGCCTTTCGAGGGCGAGGCCTTCTTGATCTCGGCGATCAGGCCATAGCCGGTCTGGGCTGCTTCGGTCAGCGCGCGGGCGAAACCGCGCGGCGCGGCGGCGGCGCGGGCGGCCTCTTCGACCTCGGCCAGCGGGCGGGCGGCCTTGCGGGCGGCGACCTCCTCGAGCTTGTAGGCCTTGATGCGGTCGAGGATCGTGGTCATGCGCTGTCCTTTCGGGCGGTCTTCGCGGTGCCAGCCCCCGGGGGTTTCACACCCCCGGCCTCCCGTGGAGTATTTCCGCCAAGATGAAGGGCTTCGCCTCAGGTGTTAGCGCGGGGCGACGGGGAAGGAAAGGCGTCAGGCGGGATTGGCTGCGCGGGCCCAGTCGATCACGGGCTGCTGGCGGCTTTCGAACCAGGCATTGAGCGCCGAGAAGGGGCGCGTGCCGAAAAAGCCGCGATAGGCCGACAGCGGCGAGGGATGCGGGCTTTGCAGGAAAAGATGGCCGTCGCGGGGCAGCCGGGCGCAGAGTTTCTGCGCCGGGGCGCCCCAGAGCAAAAAGGCGCGGGGGCCGTCCGTGGCGGTGGCGGAAAGGATCTGGGCGGTCAGCGTCTCCCAGCCCCAGGCCTTGTGGCCGTTCGATTGGCCCTGGGGCACCGTCAGGACGGTGTTCAGCAGAAGCACCCCCTGTTCGGCCCAGGGGGTCAGGTCGCCATCGGCCTTGGCTGTGCCAGTATCGGCGGCAAGTTCGGTCAGGATGTTCTTCAGGCTGTCGCGGGGCGGTTCCCCCGGCGGGAAGGAGAAGGCAAGGCCGGTGGCGCGGCCGGGCGTGGGATAGGGGTCCTGGCCGAGGATCACCACGCGCACCGAAGGTCGCGGGGTCAGCCGCAGGGCGCGGAACGGATCTTGCGGCTGCCAGCCGGGCGTGGCGGCAAGGCGGGCGCGCAGCGCGGGCCAATGGGTGGTGAAGAAGGGCAGGCTGGCCCAGCTTTCGGGAGGTTCGGGGACCATGGCAAGCCCTCCTGGGCTGCGGCGCGCGCGCAGCGCGGGCCGCCTAGAAGGTGTTGATCGAGAAGCCGACGAACGCCTCTTCGCTGTCGAACTTATAGCCGCCGCGCAGGCTCAGATCGCCGCCGCCCAGGCGTTTCTGCACGGCGACGGTGGATTCGTGGTAATTGTCGCTGCCGCCGCGCGACAGTTCCAGCCCGAAGCCGCTGGAAGCATGGCTGACCTGGCCCAGCAGGAACCAGGCGTCATCGACCGTATTGTAGAAGCCCAGGGTGTAGAGGCCGCCAAAGCCGGTGGCGGTGTAGTTTTCCAGCGCCACTTTGCCGCCGGTCTGGGTGCCCTTGTCGTCAGACCAGCCGATCGAGGGGCCAAGGCGCAGCGTGGCCGAGCCGAGCGGGATGCCGAAGCTCAGCGCCGCGCCCGTGTCATGGCCGCCTTCATATTTCGAGGCGACGACTTCCGCGCCGAAGCGGCCCCAGACGCCGCTGGCGACCAGGGTCTGGGTCTGGCCCGACAGATCGACCTGCAGGAACGTGCCATCGGCAACGGCGGCGCTGCCGGATGCAAGGACAAGCGCGAGGGCGCAAAGGGCAGGGCGGTGTTGCACGGGTGGGGCACCTTCATCTGGGCGACCCACTAGAGGTAGACCGCCTGGCCGGATTCATGTCTAGCGATAGCATCCGTGCGGTCATCACTGCAACCGGGGCGGCCGCAGTGACGCGCTATCCCGCTGCAAGTGTTGCCACTTTTCGCCACTGGGCGGGCAGAGAGGGTCAGACCTTGGTCAAGGCGACCAGCGCTGCAACCTTGGCCCTGGCCGCGCCGCTGTCGATGCTCTCAATGGCAAGCGCCACGCCGTCCTTCAGGTCGGTCGCCTTGTCGGCCACCACCAAAGCGGCGGCGGAATTCAGCAGCACCGCGTCGCGATAGGCGCCCGGCGCGCCATCCAGCAACGCGCGGAAGGCCTGGGCGTTTTCCTCGGGCGTGCCGCCGATGATCGCTTCGAACGGATGGGCGGGCAGGCCCGCATCTTCGGGATGGACCTCGAATTCGGTCACTTCGCCATCGGCAAGGGCCGCAACCTTTGACGGCAGCGCGATGGACAGCTCATCCGTGCCATCGCCGCCATGGACGAGCCAGGCCTTTTCCGAGCCGAGCGCCAGCAGGGTTTCAGCCATGGGCCGGATCAGCCGCGCCGAAAAAGCGCCGGTCAACTGGCGCTTGACGCCCGCTGGGTTGGTCAGGGGGCCCAGGATGTTGAAGATGGTGCGGGTTCCCAGCTCGGCCCGGACCGGCATGACGTGGCGGATGGCCGGGTGGTGCATCGGCGCCATCATGAAGCCGATGCCCACTTCGGCCAGGCATTTCTCGACCACATCGGGGCCAACCATGACATTAAGCCCCATGGCCGTCAGCGCATCTGCGGCACCGGATTTCGAGCTGAGATTGCGGTTGCCGTGCTTGGCGACCGGCACGCCCGCGCCCGCCACGACAAAGGCGGTGGCGGTCGAGATGTTCAGCGTGCCCTTGCCGTCGCCGCCGGTGCCGACAATGTCCATCGCGCCTTCGGGCGCGCGCACGGGGTTGCATTTCGAGCGCATCACATAGGCGGCGGCGGCATATTCATCGACCGTCTCGCCGCGCGTGCGGATCGCCATCAGGAAGCCGCCCATCTGGGCGGGCGTGCCTTCGCCTTCGAACAGGGCTTCAAAGGCGGTTTCGGCCTCGATCCGCGACAGCGGGCGTTCGGCGGCGATGCCGATCAGCGGGCGCAGGCGGTCGCTCATGCCGGCACCTTGACGCGGGCTTCGTCCAGGAAGTTGCGCAGAAGCTGATGGCCATGCTGCGAGGCGATGGATTCGGGGTGGAACTGCACGCCTTCGACCAGTTTCTCGCGGTGGCGAAGCCCCATGATCGTGCCGTCTTCCAGCCAGGCGGTGACTTCCAGGCAGGCGGGCAGGCTGTCGCGCTCGACCACCAGCGAATGGTATCGGGTGGCCTCGAAGGGCGAGGGCAGGCCCGCGAAGACGCCTTTGCCGGAATGGTGCATGAGGCCCATCTTGCCATGGACGATCTCGTGGCAGCGCACGACCTTGCCGCCGAAAGCCTCGCCGATGGTCTGATGGCCCAGGCAGACGCCCAGAAGCGGAACGCCCGCTTCGGCTGCGGCTTTGGTCAAGGGCAGGCAGATGCCGGCGGCGGCGGGATCGCAGGGGCCGGGGGACAGGACGATGGCTTCGGGGCGCATGGCCAGGGCATCCTGCACTTGCAGCGCGTCGTTGCGATGGACCTGCACATCGGCGCCCAACTCGCCCAGGTAATGCACCAGATTCCAGGTGAAGCTGTCGTAATTGTCGATCAGAAGCAGCATGTCGCTTGGCCTTATCTTGCCGGACCCCGCAGGAAAAGGGGGTGAAGGGCGGCGCTTGTCGCGCTATACATGGTCCGCAGAGGGCGGAAAGGTCAAGGTGGCGGCACGCGAAAGCGGGGCGCGATCGTGGCCGGACCGGCCGCAAAGCGGGGGCAACCCGCGAGCCGCCGGGCAAAGGCCGGGCGGGATGGCCGTCGGGGCAAGGGTACGGGGCAAGGACGGAGGCGGAAGTGATCGGCAGGTTCCTGTTGGGTGCGGGGCTGGGTGCGCTTGTGGGCACGGGCGTTCTGGCGCTGATTTCGATCATGGCGCCGGGGTCGCGTGCGCCTGCGCCGCCCGCAGTGCCGGTTTCCGCGCCTGCCGCCGAAGAACCTTCCGCGACGCCCGCTCCCCAGCCCGAAGCGACGGCGGCGCCTTCGCCAGAGCCTGCAGCCGAACCGGCGCCTTCGCCAGCGGCGGAGACGGCAATGCCGACGGTCGAACCGACGGCGCAACCCGAACCGACCGCGATGCCCGCGCAACCTGACGCCGTCACGCCGGTGCCTGAGGTTGTAGAGCCGACGCCACAGCCGAACGATCAGGCAGCGCTCGCGCCCGAACCGCCTGTCGCCGACGGGGACGCGCCCGCAGCGCCGATGGCCCCGGCCCTGGCCGAAGCCCCGGTGCAACCCGCCGCGCCGCCCGCGCCGACGCAGCCCGCGCCGCCGTCCGGCTTGACCGCCCCCGGCGGCGAGGTCGCGCCCGCGCCGCTGGCGGACCCTGCGGAGGCCCCCGCCGCTGGCGCGGCCGTGGCGGTTGCGCCGCCGGAAGCCCTGGCACCGCCCGCAGGCGGTGAAGGCCCTGCCACGGCACCCGCGCCCGAACCTGGCCCGGCGACCCCTGATCCGGCGGGCCTTGCCCTGACTGAACCGGCCCCTGCGGGGGATGCGGCACCGGATGCCGCAGTCTCGCCAGGCCTGCCGCCGCTGACGCCAGAGGAAGAGGCCATGCTGGCGCAGATCGCCAAGGAGGGGCCGGAGCCCGCTTTGCCGCCCGCCCCGGCGGGAGAAGCCGCCGAAACGGTCCCCGACAGCGCGCTGCCCGAAATCGTCGTGCCCGACAGCGCGCCTGCGCCGTCCGCCGGGGGCGATGCGCGCAAGATCGTGGTTGGCGAGGGGTCCACCCTGCCAAGCGCGCCTTCGCTGATCGACAAGGGCAAAGAACAGGCCGCAGGCGGCGCAGGGGCGGATGGCATCGTCGCGGACCGGCTGCCCCGGATCGGCGACGAGACCGCGGCAGGGGCTGCGACTGACGAAAGCCCGTTCGTGCTGAATGCCAGGAAATTCGACAATCCGGCGGGCAAACCGCTTTTTGCCGTGATCCTGATCGATGATGGCGATCCGGCGCTTGACCGGGCGGCGCTGGCGAAACTGCCCTTTCCGGTCAGCTTCGCGCTGGACCCTCTGGCCGAAGGGGCGGCGGAACGCGCCGCGATCTATCGCGCGGCGGATCAGGAAGTGCTGATGCTGGCCTCGGGGCTGCCCAAGGGGGCTGCGGCATCGGATGTCGAGGTGGCGTTCCAGGCGATGCAGCAGGCCCTGCCGCAAGCGGTGGCCGTGCTGGACCCGCCGGACCGCGCCTTCCAGAACGACCGGGGCCTGGCAACGCTGGTCGTGCCGGTGATCGGAGCCGAGGGGCTGGGGCTGGTGACCTGGGATCAGGGGCTGAATGCCGCCGATCAGGTGGCGCGGCGGGCCGGAATTCCGGCGGCTGTCGCCTTCCGCGCCCTGGATGCCGAGGGCGAATCCGCCCCCGTGATCCGCCGCTATCTGGATCGCGCCGCCTTCAAGGCCGCGCAGGAGGGCAAGGTCACCGTCATCGGCCATGCGCGGCCGGAAACGGTGGCGGCGCTGCTGGAATGGACGGTCGAGGGCCGGGCGGGCACGGTGGCGCTGGCCCCGGCGACGGCGGTGATGGTGCAGAACTAGGGCGGGCTGCGGGTGGGCTGCGGCGCATGGATGCGCGCCGCGCCTATGGTTTCAGCCGGATCTGCCTCAGTCCGACTTGCCCATGTCGATCACCCAATGCAGCCGGTTTTCCGGCGCGGGCGACAGGGCAATGCCGATGCCGATGTCGCGGGTTTCACGCATCAGCATGTTGTCCTTGTGGTGGGGCGAGTTCATCCACCATTCCACGGCGCGCTTGGGCGTGCCGAAGCCGCGGCCGGTGTTTTCGGAGGCGGTGCGGTAGTCATATCCCACGCGGCGCAGGCGGTGCTGCAACTTGCTGCCATCCGAGGAATCGTGGCTGACCGAACGGCGCTTGGCATTGTCGCAGGCATGGCCCTGCGCGGCCTTGTCGAGCGCAGCATTCAGGCGCAGCGGCGTGAGGCCGCGCTTGGTCCGTTCGGCATTGATGCCCTTGAGCAGCTCGGCGCGCATCGTGGCGGTATTGGCCGGAAGGGCGCAGCCGCCGCCGCCGGCGGCATGGGCCGTTTGCGCGGACAGGGTCACGCCCAAGAGCAGGCTGGAGAAAAGCACTGCAAGATGCAGGCGAGCGGTTCTGGGCATGGGCGTACTCCGGTGGCAGCCGAGGGTCATGCCCGCCACCCTCGCCGCCGCCCGGGGAAAGGATGCGACGATTTCTAGGCAATTTCTGGGCGACTGAAGGAGTTTGGCCGGATTTCCTGCCGCAGCCGCGGGGGATCAATCCGCGAAGGGTGATACGATCGGCCCTGCGGCGGCTTCGGCATCCTGGACGTCATGGGTGACAAGCACGACCGGAAGCCCATGCGCCCGCGCCGTCGCAAAGGTGAAGGCGCGGATCTGGGCGCGCCGGGCGGCATCGAGCCGCGAGAAGGGTTCATCCAGCAAAAGCGCCTCGGGCGCGGCCAGAAGCGTGCGCATCAGCGCGACGCGGGCGCGTTCTCCCCCGGAAAGGGTTGCGGGATCGCGCGGACCAAAGCCGCCCAAGCCGGCTTCCTCGAGCGCCGCCTCGATTGTCTCGGCGCGGGCCGCGCCACGCAGGCCGCGTGGCAGGGCGAAGGCCAGGTTTCCAGCGACGGAAAGATGCGGGAAAAGCAGCGGGTCCTGAAAGAGAATGCCGATGCGCCGCGCCTCGGTCGGCAGGCCGGTCACGGCGCGGCCGTTCAGCGTGATCGCCCCCGACAGGCGAAATCCGGCGGGCAGGCTGCCGATCAGGGCGGCCAGGAGGGTGGATTTGCCCGAGCCGGATGGTCCCATGACGGTCAGCACCTGCCCGGGCGGCACTTGGCCGTCGAGCCGCACGAAGGGCGCGTCGGCCCCGGGGGCGGTGATCCGCAGATCGTGCATGTGCAGCCCGGCCTTCATCGCTGCATGGCCTTGCGGTGGCGGAAGGCCAGGGCGGGGACCAGGATCGCCAGGGCGAAACCAAGGGTCGGCAGCAGCATCTGCAAAAGCGCATAGGCGCCGATCAGCCGCCGGTTGCCGCCCGAGGACAGGGCGACCGCCTCGGTCGTCAGCGTGGTCACCCGCCCGCCGCCCAGAAGCAGCGTCGGCAGATACTGGCCGACCGAGACGGCCAGTCCGACGGCAAGGGCGGTCAGGGCGGGGCGCAGGAGCAGCGGCAAGCGCAGATGCCAGAAGCGGCGGTCAGGCCCCGCGCCAAGGCTTGCCGCCAGCGTGGCCAGGCGCGGGTCAATCGCCCGGAAAGGGGCGGACAGCGACAGAAAGACATAGGGCAGTACGAAGACCAGATGCCCCGCGAAGACCGCAGCGGCCCCGCCCGCGCCAAGCTGCAAGGCCAGGGCCTGAAGCCCGGGCAGAAGGGCGATCTGCGGCACCAGAAGCGGCAGCCAGAGGATCGCCTGGGCAGGAAGGCTCAGGCGGCGGCCTTGCCGGGCCTCGGCCTCGAGCAGCGCGAGAACCAGGGCAAGCGCGACCACGGCACTGGCCAGCGCCAGCGCCAGCGTGGTCAGGGTCGTGGCGGTCAGACCCATTCCTGCGCGTTGCCAGATGGTGAAAGTCAGGGTCTGCGGCAGCAGGTCGGGAAAGGTCCAGGACCCGGCGAAGGACCAGAGCGCCAGCCCGGCCAGCCCCAGCGCCAGCGCGCCGCCAAGACCCGCGCCCAGCGTCAGGGCAAGGGCGGCAAGCGGGGCATCCAGCGCGCGGGCGCGCAGGCCCGCCATTGTCGCGCGGCGCAGAAGGCGGATCACCGCGCGTTCAGCCAGAAGCCAGAGCCCCATCGCCGCGGCGACAAGCCCAAGCTGGACCAGGGCTCCGGCGGCGGCCAGGGGGCGGGTGGCAAGATCCGCCTGGGCCGACCAGAGCGCGACCTGCACCGACAGCGGCGGCGGCAGGCCGGGGCCGAGGATCATGCCCATCTCGACGCTGGTCATGCCATAGGCCAGCACGGCCAGGCAGGGCAGACGCAAGAGCGGATAAAGCGCGGGCAGGACGGCGAAGACGAAGCCTGACGCCCGGCCATAGCCAAGGCTCGCGGCCAGCACCTGCCTTGCCGGCGCGCCGGTTTGCGGCAGGGCGGCCAGCGCCATCAACAACAGGAAGGGAATCTCCTTGGCGACGAGGCCCAGGGTCAGCGATAGGCCGAACGGGTCGTTCAGGATCAGCGCATCTGGGGGAACACTCCAGCCGGTCGCCCAGGGCGACAGCGCCCGCGCGATCCAGCCCGAGGGCGCGATCAGGAAGGCAAGGCCCAGGGCCGCGGCGGCATGGGGCAGGGCGAGAAGCGGAGAGAGCAACCGGCGCAGGGCAGTGAAGGCCCGGCTTTCGGACAGGGTGGCCAGGATCAGTACCACCACGGCCAGGGCCAGGACCGTGCTGGAAAGGCCCGTGACCAGCGACAGGGCGATGGCCCGCGCGAGTCCGGGCCAGGCCAGAAGCGCCTCCAGCGCGCCCGGCCGCAGCGCCGGTCCGATCGTGCCCAGAAGCCCCGCCGCCACGGGCAGGGCCATCAGCGAAAGCACCAGCGCAGGGGCCGCGCGCAGGATCAAGGGCTGGTTCCGTAGCGCGCCTGCCAGTCGCGGGCCAGTTCGGTGGTCCAGCTTGCATGGGGTTCCAGCAGGGCCGGGCCAAGCGCGTCCGGGCTTAGGGTCGCGACACCCAGGTCAAGCGCGGTGAAGCGGGCGCGGTCTTCCGGCCGCAGGCGGACAAGATCGAGCACGGTCTGAAAGCCCAGGATCGCGGGGTCCTGCGCCCGGGCCTGCACTTCGGGCGACAGGATCAGATCTGCGATCACCTGCGCGCCTTCACGGGCCGAGGCGTTGAAGGGAATGGCCAGAAAACTTGCATTGCCGATGGTGCCGCCCGAGGGCGTGAAAGTGCGCACGGTCCCGGCCAGCGCGCCCGCGGCGATTTCGGCGCTGGCGCGGCCCGGATTGAAGGCGAAGGCGATGTCGACCTCGCCATCGGCCAGCAGTTGACCCAGCGCGGTCTCGCTGGCCGGATAGGCCCGGCCGCCCCGCCACAGGGCGGGCGTGACCGATGCGATCCAGTCCCAGAGCGGGGCGACCAGACGGTCATAATCGGCCGGGTCGACGGGGGCCTGCAACAGCGCCTGTTCGGCGATCGTGGTGTAGAGAACCTGCTTGAGAAAGGTGGTGCCCAGATAGTCGGGCGGCTGCGGATAGGTGAAACGCGCGGGATTTGCGATGATCCAGTCGCGCAGCGCCGCCATGTTCGCGGGCGGCGCGGCGACGCGGGCCGAGTCATATTCAAAGACGAGCTGGGCCATGGCCCAGGGGCTTTCATAGCCAAGGGTCGGTAAGGTGAAATCGGTGACGGTGGCGGGCTTGCCGACAGTGTCGACCAGCGGCCAGTTCGGCAGGCTTTCGGCGAAGGGGCCGAAAAGCAGGTTCTCGGCGCGCATCGCCGCAAAATTCTCGCCATTGATCCAGACCAGGTCCACGGAGCCGCCGGTCACGCGCCCCGCGTCGCGTTCGGCCAGGACAGCGGCGACGGCCTCAGCGGTCGAGGACAGTTTGACATGGTTCAGGGTGATGCCGAACCGCGCCTGCGCCTGCGTGCCGAGCCAGGCGATGAAATCGTTGATCTTCGGATCGCCGCCCCAGGCGTGCCACCAGACCGTCTGGCCGCTGGCGCGCGCGAGCAGCGCCTCCCAGGTTTCCGAGGAGCGGGCGGCGCGCGGCAGGGCCGGCAGGGCGGCAGCGGCGGCGAAGGCCCCGAGGAGGTGGCGTCTTTGTATCTGCAACGTGTTTTCACTGGCTGAAGGTTGAACGCGGGGCGTTTGCGCGCCTGGCCGCCTAGGGATACGAAGGAAAACGCGGCCGAGGCAATCATAACTTGGCAGAGCTGACATGTGCGTGTTTGCACGCATTTTTTTGGCGTCGCGCGTAACGAAACGATAGGGAACTCCGAAGCCATGCTTGACGGCCGCCTGCGCAGAGTGATCGACCCGCCGCTGGACCGCGCAGGCCGGGCTCTGGCCCGGCGCGGCATCGGGGCCGATGCTGTGACGCTTTTCGGTCTGGCGCTGGGTCTGGCGGCGGCGGCGCTGATCGGCCTTGGCGCGCCGGGCTGGCTGGCGCTGGGGCCGCTCTTGGCCGGGCGGCTGGCCGATGGGCTGGACGGCGCGGTGGCGCGGGTGCGCGGCAAGACCGACTTCGGCGGCTATCTGGATATCGCCTGCGACTTCGCGCTTTATGGCGTGATCCCGCTGGCCTTTGCCCTGCGCGATCCCTCGAACGCGCTGCCCGCCGCCTTCCTGCTGTTTTCCTTTTACGTCAATGCCGCCTCATTCCTGGGCTTCGCGATCATGGCCGAGAAGCGCGGATTGCAGACCGAGGCGCAGGGGCAGAAGTCGCTGTACTACATGGCCGGGCTGATGGAAGGGGCGGAAACCATTGGTTTCTTCGCGCTTTTCTGCCTGTGGCCGACGGGATTTTTTGCCCTGGCCTGGATCTTTGGCGCGCTGTGCCTGGTCACGGCCTGCGCCCGTATCCTTCTGTCGCGCAAGCTGTTGCGATAGGCGCGCGGCGCGCCGCTATGGATCGCCTGCCCTTGCAGCCCCCGCGGCGCGCAACTAAGACTCTGGAAACCTTCCGGCGATAACGCTGTCCCTCAAGTGGCAAAGGCAGTCCAGATGCGCGATCCGATCGACACTTACATGAACACGCTCGTGCCGATGGTGGTCGAGCAGACCAGCCGCGGCGAGCGCGCCTATGACATCTATTCGCGCCTGTTGAAGGAGCGGATCATCTTCCTTGCGGGGCCCGTGCATGACGGCATGTCGAGCCTGATCTGCGCCCAGCTTCTGTTCCTTGAGGCGGAGAATCCGTCGAAGGAAATCTCGATGTACATCAACTCGCCCGGCGGCGTGGTGACGAGCGGCCTGTCGATCTACGACACGATGCAATACATCAAGCCCAAGGTCTCGACCCTGGTGATCGGGCAGGCGGCGTCGATGGGCAGCCTGTTGCTGACCGCAGGCGAAAAAGGGATGCGCTTCTCGCTGCCGAACAGCCGGGTCATGGTGCACCAGCCCTCGGGCGGCTATCAGGGCCAGGCGACGGATATCTGGATCCATGCCCAGGAAACGCTCAAGCTGAAGCGCCGCCTGAATGAAATCTATGTGAAACACACCGGGCAGAATTACGAAACGGTCGAGGCCGCGCTGGAGCGTGACAACTTCATGTCGGCCGAAGATGCCAAGGCCTGGGGCCTGATCGACGAGATTCTGGCCGATCGCGGCAAGGCGGACGAGGCGGGCAAGTAAGGCCGCACCGCCCGGCTGGCAGGGGTGCCAAGGGCGTTTTGACATTGTGGTGGTCTGGGGCTTGTCCTAGACTTCCACGCGAATGGCACGGGCAGGGGGCTGCGCAACAGGCGCGGCGGACGGCAGAGGGCAACGGATGGCTACCAATTCGGGCGACAGCAAGAACACGCTTTATTGCTCATTCTGCGGCAAGAGCCAGCACGAGGTCCGAAAGCTGATCGCCGGACCGACCGTGTTCATCTGCGACGAATGCGTCGAACTGTGCATGGACATCATCCGCGAGGAGACCAAGACCTCGGGTCTCAAGACCACGGATGGCGTGCCGACCCCGCGCGACATCTGCAAGGTGCTGGACGACTATGTCATCGGCCAGATGCATGCCAAGCGCGTCCTCTCGGTCGCGGTGCATAACCATTACAAGCGGCTGAACCATTCGACCAAACAGGATGTCGAACTCGCCAAGTCGAACATCCTGTTGATCGGCCCGACCGGCACCGGCAAGACGCTGCTGGCGCAGACGCTGGCTCGCATCCTGGACGTGCCCTTCACCATGGCCGATGCCACCACCCTGACCGAAGCCGGTTATGTAGGCGAGGATGTCGAGAACATCATCCTCAAGCTGTTGCAGGCCAGCGAATACAATGTCGAACGCGCGCAGCGCGGTATCGTCTATATCGACGAGGTCGACAAGATCACCCGCAAGTCCGACAATCCCTCGATCACCCGCGACGTGTCGGGCGAGGGGGTGCAGCAGGCGCTTCTGAAGATCATGGAAGGCACCGTGGCCTCGGTGCCGCCGCAGGGCGGGCGCAAGCATCCGCAGCAGGAATTCCTGCAGGTGGACACGACGAACATCCTGTTCATCTGCGGTGGCGCCTTCGCCGGTCTGGAAAAGATCATCGCGCAGCGCGGCAAAGGGTCGGGCATCGGCTTCGGCGCCGAGGTCAAGGATCCTGAATCGCGCGGCGTCGGAGAATTGTTCCGCGAGCTGGAACCGGAAGACCTGCTGAAATTCGGTCTGATCCCGGAATTCGTCGGCCGTCTGCCGGTCGTCGCGACGCTGGAAGATCTGGATGAAGCGGCGCTGGTCACCATCCTGACCGAGCCGAAGAATGCGCTGGTCAAGCAATATCAGCGCCTGTTCGAGATCGAGGGCGTGAAACTGACCTTCTCGGCCGAAGCGCTGACCGCCATCGCCAAGCGCGCGATCAAGCGCAAGACCGGGGCGCGCGGCCTGCGCTCGATCATGGAAGACATCCTTCTGGACACGATGTTCGAACTGCCGGGCATGGGCAATGTCTCGGAAGTCGTGGTCTCGGACGAGGCGGTGAACAATGGCGCTAAGCCGCTTCTGGTGCATACCGAAGCGAAGAAAAAGGAAACCGCGGCGGGCTGAGGCCGATGCCGGGGTGAGGGACCATCGCGCCGCTCCTGTCCGGGGGCGGCGTTTTTCTTTGACCAGAAGGGGAAGGCCATGACCATCCGCCGCATTTCAACCGGATCGACCTGGGAGCCGAAGATCGGCTATTGCCGCGCCGTGGTGGCGGGGGGTTGGGTGCATGTTTCCGGCACGACCGGCACTGACCATGCGACCGGCACGATCCCCGAAAGCGTGACCGAGCAATGCGCCATGGCGCTGAAGATCATCGGCGACGCGCTGGCGCAGGCGGGGGCCAGCTTCGCCGATGTCGTGCGGGTGCAGTATATCCTGCCCGACCGCAACGATTTCGCGCCCTGCTGGCCGCTTCTGTCGGCCACTTTCTCCGCCAACCCGCCCGCGGCGACGATGATCGAAGCCGGGCTGATCGACAGCCGCCACAGGATCGAGATCGAGGTGACGGCGCTGCTGCCCGGCTGACCGCCGCCGTCAGGCCGCGACCGGGGCGGACCAGTCCAGCCGCTCGAACCCCTCGCGATGGGCGAAAATCGCCAGATGCTTGTCGATGACGTGCCGGGCCTGATCCAGTTGGGCGGGGTCGGTGATCCAAAGCTGCACGGTCATGCGATCCGGCCCGGCCTTGGCCTCGAACCGGCCGAAACCCATCTCGGCCCGGCCCGAATTGGCGTCGAATTCGACCGCGATCTTATGGGCGAAGTGCTTGCAAAGCTGCTGCAGATAGCCAGACGCCTTGGGGCTGGCAAAGCTGCCGGTGGTGGTGATCATTCTGTGGTCCTTTCGCTTCTGTTTCCAACGGATGCCCCGCGGATTTCCGTCGTGCCGCATGGCTTGCACTGGACCTTGCCTGCCCGGCTTGTATAAGGGGGCTGACGAGATGGAGGCATGGCCGATGTATTTCCTCAAGCGCCTGTTGACCTGGTGGAACAGCCAGACGCTGAACACCCAGATTTTCACGGCCCGCAAGGGTGTGAAAGTCGGCGAGGACGAACAGGGCAATGCCTATTACCGCACCGCCGATGGCAAGCGCCGCTGGGTGATCTTCAATGGCGAGATGGAGGCCAGCCGCGTGCCGCCCGATTGGCATGGCTGGCTGCACCACACCTGGGACCAGCCGCCGAACGAGGCGCCGCTGACCCACAAGCCTTGGGAAGAACCGCATCAGGAGAACCTGACCGGCACCGATCTGGCCTATGCGCCGCCCGGTTCGATCCGCCGGGCCGAACCCGCGCCGCGGCGCGATTATGAGGCCTGGCAGCCGGAATGAGCCGTTTCGCCGCCGAAGTCGCGGCCGGTGCGGCTGTGCTGGTCCTTGCGGGCGCTTTCGCCTTTTACGCGGCGCAGGGCGCGGGGCTGACCGCATCTTCGGGGGCAAGCTATCCGCTCAAGGCCTCGTTCCGGTCGGTCGACGGCATTTCGGTCGGGTCGGATGTGCGGCTGGCGGGCGTCAAGGTCGGCACGATCAGCAATCTGGTGCTGAACCCGCAGACCTTCATGGCCGATGCGACCGTGATGCTGCGCCAGGACATCCAGCTTCCAACCGACAGCGCGATCCTGATCTCGTCCGAGGGGCTTCTGGGCGGAAACTTCGTCGAGATCGTGCCGGGCGGCGCGCCCGACAATCTGGCGCCGGGCGATGAGATCGAGGATACCCAGGGCGCGGTCAGCCTGATTTCGCTGCTGATGAAATTCGTCGGCGGCCAATCCGACAAACCCGCCGAAACCGCGCCGGAGAGCGGCGGATGAAGGCGCTCGCGGCCCTTCTTCTCAGCGCCGCCCCGGCGCTGGCGCAGGGCTATTCCGATGCCCAGGGCGGCGTGGTGCGCTGGCTCGACAAGCTGACCAATCAGACCGGCGATGTCGAACTGCAACGGGGCCAGTCGGCCACCAACCGGCGGCTGACCATCCAGCTTGATGCCTGCCGCTATCCCAGCGACAACCCGGCCGCCGAGGCCGAGGCGCATCTGACCATCCTTGATTCCACCCGCGACGCCCCGGTCTTCACCGGCTGGATGCTGGCCTCGTCGCCCGCGCTTTCGGCGCTGGACCATCCGCGCTACGATGTCTGGGTGCTGCGCTGTGTGGTGCCGGGCTATGAGCCGCCCGAGGTTGCCCCGGATGCGCCCGCCGATGCCACGACCGAAGGCGACGGGCAGTAGCCTTCGGGAAAGAAGGTCGCGTCGCGCCCCAGCGCGTCCTGCAGCAGCCTGCGATAGGCGGCGCGGGCGATTTCGACCCCGCCAAGACTGGCCAGATGCGGCGTCAGGAACTGCGTGTCGAACAGGGTGAAGCCCCCCGCGCGCAGGCGATGGATGCAATGCGCGAGGGCGAGTTTCGACCCGCCGGTCTGGTGCGAGAACATCGACTCGCCAAAGAAGGCGCCGCCAAGGGCGATGCCGAAGACGCCGCCCGCCAAAGCGCCCTCTGACCAGACCTCGACCGAATGGGCGAAGCCCATTTCATGCAATTTTAGATAGAGGGCGAAGAGGGGGGCGTTGATCCAGGTCTCTTCGCGGTCGGCGCAGGCGCGAACGACCTCTGAGAAATCGGAATTTGTTCGAATTGTGTAATTTCTCTGCCTGATCTGGCGTGAAAGACTGCGAGAAATGTGGAATCCCTGTAGGGGAAGGATGCCGCGTTGCTTGGGATCGACCCAATGGAAATCCTGCGCATCGCGCGCCTCGGCCATGGGGAAGATGCCCATGGCATAGGCGTTCAGCAGAATTTCGGGGGTGATCTCGGCGGCGTCCATCAGGCGAACCGAAGCACGGTGCGGCGCCCGATGCCGGACGCGGCCCCTTCATCGCGACGCAAATATCCTGAGGGGCGGTCCGGAGAGGTGCAAAACCCCTCCGGGCGGACGGCCGCGGAGAGCGGCCGCAGAAGGGGGAGCCGGTTCAGCCGAACTGCGCGGCGAGCCATTTTTCCAGCCAGTGGATATTGTAGTCGCCCGACTGGATATCGGGCTCGGCCAGAAGCGCGTGGAAGAGCGGCACCGTGGTCTCGATCCCGTCCACCACCAGCTCTGACAGGGCGCGCTGGAGGCGGGACAGCGCCTCGGGCCGGTCGCGGCCATGCACGATCAGCTTGCCGATCAGGCTGTCGTAATAGGGCGGGATCGAATAGCCGGAATACAGCGCCGAATCCATCCGCACACCATAGCCGCCCGGCGCGTGGAACATGCGAACCTTGCCGGGGTTGGGGGCGAAGTTCGGCAGCTTTTCGGCGTTGATCCGCACTTCGATGGCATGGCCGTTGATCTCAAGCTCATCCTGGCTGAACGACAGCGGCAGGCCCGCCGCGACGCGGATCTGCTCGCGCACCAGATCGACACCGAAGATGTATTCGGTGACCGGGTGTTCGACCTGAAGGCGGGTGTTCATCTCGATGAAGTAGAACTTGCCGTCCTCGTACAGGAACTCGATCGTCCCCGCGCCGATATAGTTGATCTTGGCCACGGCCTCGGCGCAGATCTTGCCGATTTCCGCGCGCATCTTGGGCGTGATCGCGGGGCCGGGGGCTTCTTCGAACACCTTCTGGTGGCGGCGCTGGAGCGAGCAGTCGCGTTCGCCCAGATGCACCGCGCGGCCCTTGCCGTCGCCAAAGACCTGGATCTCGATATGGCGCGGCTTTTGCAGGTATTTCTCGATATAGACTTCGTCATTGCCGAAGGCGGCCTTGGCCTCGGACCGGGCGGTGCGGAAGGCAACTTCCAACTCGTCGGCGGATTTCGCGACCTTCATGCCGCGCCCGCCGCCGCCCGCCGTGGCCTTGATGATGACCGGATAGCCGATGTCGCCGGCCACTTTCAGCGCGGTCTCGACATCGGGCACGCCGCCATCGCTGCCTGGCACGACCGGAATTCCCAGCGCCTTGGCGGTTTCCTTGGCGGTGATCTTGTCGCCCATGATGCGGATATGTTCCGCCGAGGGGCCGATGAAGGTCAGTCCGTGGTCTTCCAGCGCCTGGGCGAAGCTGGCGTTTTCCGAAAGGAAGCCATAGCCCGGATGCACCGCCTGCGCGCCTGTGATCTCGCAGGCCGAAATGATCGCGGCCTTCTTCAGATAGCTTTCCGATGACGGGGCCGGGCCGATGCAGACGGATTCGTCGGCCAGACGCACATGCATGGCGTCGGTATCGGCGGTGGAATGGACGGCGACCGACTGGATGCCCATCTCGCGGCAGGCGCGGATCACCCGCAGCGCGATTTCCCCGCGGTTCGCGATCAGGATTTTCTCGAACATGGCGCTGGCCCTTATTCGATGATCATCAGGGGCGCGCCATATTCGACCGGGCCAGCGTCATCGACCAGGATGCGCTTCACGGTGCCCGCGCGCGGGGCGGGGATGTGGTTCATCGTCTTCATCGCCTCGATGATCAGCACGGTCTGGCCCTCGGCCACGGTCGCGCCCACGGTGACGAAGGGGGCGGCCCCCGGCTCGGCGGCCAGATAGACCGTGCCCACCATGGGCGAGGTCACGGCACCGGGATGCTGGCTGGGGTCTTCCGAGACGGCGGCAGCGGCAGGGGCGGCGGCGGGCGCGGCGGCGGCATGGGGCGCCGGGGCATAGGCGGGCGCGGGCGCATAGGCGGGGGCCGCGACGACCGTCGCCTGCTTCACCACGCGGACCTCAAGGCTGTCATCCTCGCCATATTCGCGTTTCACCGCGATCTCGGTCAGCTCGTTCTTGTTCAGCAGCTCGGCCAGGGCCGAGATGAAGGCGACGTCGGCGTCGGGAGAGTTCTTGCTCATGCCATCCTCGATTGGTCTTTTGCGTGGCCAGGCCGCAGGCCGGCGGGATTGAGTGCTTATAGGGCAGGGCGGGCAGGGTGAAAAGCGCCCATTCCAGCGGCAATTGCGGGAAAGCGTTCTGGCGCAGGCGGCAAAAGCGCAATCCAGAAAATTTACCGTTTGATAAAATATCGACCCTGTGAGACGCTGATTCCAAAGAAGCCAGAGCCAGGGAGGCCCGAGCCGCAATGACCAACAGCCCGCTGACGCCGGGAATCGCCCCCGCACGTCTGCCCGCCGACCAGCTTGCCGCGAATTTCGGCGACCACACGCCGCCTTTCGACGCGCATGAGGCCCATGTCGCCGCCGATCGCTGCTATTTCTGCCATGACGCGCCCTGCATGACGGCCTGTCCGACCTCGATCGACATTCCGCTCTTCATCCGCCAGATCGCCACCGGCACGCCCGAGGCGGCGGCCAGGACGATCTGGAGCCAGAACATCCTGGGCGGCATCTGCGCCCGGGTCTGCCCGACCGAAACGCTGTGCGAAGAGGTCTGCGTGCGCGAAGTGGCCGAGGGCAAGCCGGTCGAGATCGGGCGTCTGCAACGCTATGCGACCGATACCGCCATGGTGCAGGGCCATCCTTTCACGCGCGGGCCTGCGACTGGCAAGAAGGTCGCCGTGGTCGGCGCGGGGCCTGCGGGTCTGGCCTGCGCCCATCGTCTGGCGATGAAGGGCCATGCTGTCACCGTCTATGACCGGCGGCCCAAGGCGGGCGGGCTGAATGAATATGGCATCGCCAGTTACAAGGCGGTGGATGGATTTGCCCAACGCGAGGTCGACTGGCTTCTGGCCATTGGCGGCATCGAGTTGCGGCTTGGGGTCGATGTCGGCCGCGATGTGACGCTGCAGGCGCTGCGCGACAGCCATGATGCGGTCTTCCTGGGCGTCGGCCTGCAAGGCGTCAATGCGCTGCGGGCGGCGGGCGAGGATCTGGACGGGGTCCGTGATGCGGTCGATTTCATCGCCGAACTGCGTCAGGCCAAGGACATGGCCAGCCTGCCCGTCGGCCGCGATGTCGTGGTCATCGGCGGCGGCATGACGGCGGTCGATGCGGCGGTGCAGTCCAAGCTGCTGGGCGCCGAGAATGTGACCATCGTCTACCGGCGCGGGCGCGACAAGATGTCGGCCTCGGTGGATGAGCAGGACCATGCCGTCCAGGCGGGCGTGCGCATCATCCACAATGCCGCACCGTTGCGCGTGACCGGCGCGGGCCGGGCCGAGGCGGTGGAGTTCGCCTATACCGCAGAAGGCGCGGGCGGGCTGACGCTCTTGGATCAGGGTTTCACGCTCAAGGCCGATCAGGTGTTCAAGGCCATCGGCCAGACCCTTGCCGACCTGCCTGCCGGGCTTGAGGCCGGGGCCAAGCTGGGCGCCTTGCCCGCAGGCGTCTGGGCGGGCGGCGATTGCGCGGCGGGGGGCGAGGATCTGACCGTGACTGCCGTGGCCGAGGGGCGGGATGCCGCCGAGGCCATAGATGCAGCGCTTACGGGCGCGTGATGGCCGCGCTTTCCCCTTGCCATATGCTGCGGGCGCATCCTATGCCGGGCCGGGCAAGAGGTGCATATGAGCGGCTGGATCGACACCATCATCGGCTTCATCGAGGCCAACCAGGCCTGGGCGCCCTGGATCATCCTGGTGTTCTCGATCGGCGAGAACACCGCCTTCCTGTCGATCGTCCTGCCCTCGACCGCCGTTCTGGTGGCGACCGGGGCGTTGGCGGCGGCGGGGGCGCTGAGCTTTACCGGGATCTTCCTGGGCGCGGTTGTCGGCGCGCTGATCGGATCGTTCGGGTCCTACTGGCTGGGCCTGAAATACGGCGATGCGATCCTGCGGATGTGGCCCGTGCGCAACCACCCCGAATGGGTGGCCAAGACGAACCAGTTCTTTCAGAAGTACGGGGCGGCCACGGTTTTCCTGGGCCATTTCGTCACCTTCCTGCGCCCGGTCGTCTTTCTGATGGCGGGCATGAGCCGGATGGGTTTCGCCTCCTTCGCGCTGTGGAACACGCTGGGCTGTCTGGTCTGGGCCTGGGCCGTGCCGAAAGTGGGCGAGGTCGGCGGCTATCTGATCGGCTGGATCTGGTCCTACTTCACCGGCTGACCTTCCGTTCTTTCGAAACGGTCCGGCGGGCTGATCCCCGCCGCATGTCCGGGCGCGGCCCGGGCGTCTGTTGCAATTCCCTTCTCCCAGCCCAATGCAAGGAGGCCCGTCATGGCTGACCTGTCCGCCAATTTCATCGGCATCAAGTCCCCGAACCCGTTCTGGCTGGCATCCGCCCCGCCGACCGACAAGGAATACAACGTTGTGCGCGCCTTCGAGGCGGGCTGGGGCGGGGTGGTATGGAAGACGCTGGGCGCCGAGGGGCCGCCCATCGTCAATGTCTCGGGGCCGCGCTATGGCGCGATCTGGGGCGCGGACCGCCGCCTTCTGGGCCTGAACAACATCGAGCTGATCACCGACCGGCCCTTGCAGGTGAACCTTGAGGAAATCCGCCGGGTCAAGCGCGACTGGCCCGACCGGGCGCTGGTGATCTCGCTCATGGTCCCGTGCGACGAGGAGTCCTGGAAAGACATCCTGATGCGGATCGAGGATACCGGGGCCGACGGGGTGGAGCTGAATTTCGGCTGCCCGCATGGCATGGCCGAGCGCGGCATGGGATCGGCGGTCGGGCAGGTGCCGGAATACATCGAGATGGTCACCCATTGGGTGAAGCATTATTCCAAGCTGCCCTGCATCGTGAAACTGACGCCCAATGTCACCTCGATCCTGCCTCCGGCCATGGCGGCCAAGCGGGGCGGGGCGGATGCTGTCAGCCTGATCAACACGATCAAGTCGGTGACGAATGTCGATCTCGACAATTTCTCTCCCTTCCCGATGATCGACGGCAAGGGCAGCCATGGCGGCTATTGCGGCCCGGCGGTCAAACCCATCGCGCTGAACATGGTGGGCGAGATCGCCCGGCATGACGAGACCCGGGGCCTGCCGATTTCCGGCATCGGCGGCGTGACCACCTGGCGCGACGCGGCCGAGTTCATGGCCATGGGCTGTGGTAATGTCCAGGTCTGCACGGCGGCGATGACCTATGGTTTCAAGGTCGTGCAGGAAATGATCTCGGGCCTGTCGCAATATCTGGACGAAAAGAAGATGAGCCTGCCGCAGCTGGTGGGCCGGGCGGTGCCGAATTTCGTCGAATGGCAGGACCTGAACCTGAACTATGTGACCAAGGCCCATATCGACCAGGACGCCTGCATCAAATGCGGCCGCTGCTATGCGGCCTGCGAGGATACCAGCCACCAGGCCATCGCCATGGGGCCGGGGCGGGTGTTCACGGTCAAGGACGATGAATGCGTGGCCTGCAACCTGTGCGTCAATGTCTGCCCGGTGGATGACTGTATCACCATGGTGCCGATGGAGAAGGGCGCGGTCGACCCGCGCACCGGGCGCAAGGTGGGCGACTATGCCAATTGGACGACCCATCCGAACAACCCGATGGCGGCGGAGTAGAGGGCCTGTCCCACGGTGAGACAATGCATGAGGCCAAGCGATTTCAATGGCTTGGCCTGGCGATCTTAAGGATTTCTTAGGGTTCTGCTGCGCCGGGACGCCGGGCCGCGCTGTCGGCAGGGCGGGGGCACCCCGCCCTGTGGGCGCAGGTCTGGCCAGGCCGCTTCACAGGCGGCGAGCAAGCGTCGGCCCTGCGGCCCCGGGGATCGCCCCGCCGGATCAGGCGACCGGATCGAACAGCGGATTGCGGCCTTCCATCAGGCTGGCGACCAGATAGGCACGCTGGGCGGCTTCTGCCCGGGCGCGGGCGGATTCCACCTGATAGCTTTCTTCCGCAAGATACCCGACCGCTTCGGCCAGGCCCGAGGCCGGTTGCACCGGCCGCGAGGTGTAAGGCGTGGCGGCAGTTTCTGTCCGCCCGCCATTGTGGAGGGCGCTGCCGCCCCCGAGAATTTGCCCTGCCGACAGTTGCGGCGATGTTCCCAACGTCTGCACCGTTGGCAGGACGGATGAGAAGACTCCCATGTCCGTCACCATAAGTCCAAATTACCCCCACGAGACGTGATCTTACGCAAGCATCCCGGTCTTGCCCACAGAATTGCCTTTACAATTCGAGCGATTAAAACTTGGTCTGCGGGACTGGCTTCGCCCCGAATGGCCCGACCTGAGCTGGCGGGGCCTTGAAGTGCTGCGCAGGCCCGCCGCGGCATCAGGTTCGATGCAGATTTCCAATTGGGGGTATCCCGTGTTCCCGCAAGACACAGTGTTCTTCTACGCCCAAACCGATGAATATGCCGACTTTTCCAACTTTGCACCGTATGGCGTTGCACTGGAAGGTGCATGGTGGCCGACTGTCGAACACTATTTCCAGGCGCAGAAATTCGCGGACCAGACCTATCGCGAGAAAATACGGCGCGGGGGAAAACCCAAAGAGGCCAAGGCGTTGGGTATGACGCGCCATTTGCCTTTGCGCCCGGATTGGGAGGAGGTCAAAGACGGCATCATGTTGGAGGCCGTCCGGACCAAGTTCATGACCCACAAAAAGCTTGCGGATCTGCTTTTATCGACTGGCGAGCGGATGATCGCCGAGAATGCCCCGATGGACGCCTATTGGGGCATCGGTCCCGATGGGGCCGGGCTGAACAAGCTTGGAAAAATACTCATGAAGGTTCGCGAGGAATTGCGAAAGTGATGGTCTCATAGAAGAGACAATCTTACCCCGGCGTCAGCAGCCGACGGAACAGCGTGTCCAGAAACCCGCCCGCCTCGGCATAGGGGTCATGGCCGGGGCCAAGCACCGCGCGAACCTGAACGTCGAAATCGGCGTAATGCTGGGTCAGCGCCCAGACCGAGAAGATCAGGTGGATCGGATCGACACGGGCCAGCCGCCCCTCGTCCATCCAGCGCGACAGAAGGGCGGCACGGGCATCGACCAGGGTTTTCAGATCGCCCTCGATCGCGGCCATGATCCGGGGGGCGCCTTGCAGGATCTCATTGGCGAAGAGGCGGCTTTCGCGGGGAAAATCGCGTGACAGCGCCAGCTTGCGGCGGACATAGGCCAGAACTTCCTCGACCGGCTCACCCTCGGGCTTCATGGCGCGCAGGGGATCGAGCCAGGTGGTCAGCAGCCCGGCCAGAAGGACATTGTGCACCGCCTCTTTCGACGGGAAGTAATACAGCAGGTTCGGCTTGGACAGGCCCGCAGCCTCGGCGATCTGGTCCAGCGTCGCGCCGCGGAAGCCCTGCGCGGAGAACACGTCAAGGGCCGCCTCGAGGATGGCTTCGCGGTTCTTCTTCTGGATGCGGCTGCGCTGGACGGTCATCTGGTCTTCCGGTCTTGATCCGCCCATTAAAGCGGCAGGGGCAGCCGCGGTCAAATGGCCCCGGGGGTCAGAGATGCGCCAGCAGGGCGGCGAGGCCACGCATGGCCAGGCGGTGATCCTCGACCTGGGGCAGGCCCGAAACTGTGACGCAGGCAACGACCCCGACCCCCGCGACCCGGATCGGCACCGCGCCGCCATGATCGGCATAGACGTCCGGCGACAGGCCATGCTTGGCCAGCGTCTCATCCTTTTCGCGGTTCCTCTGGCCGACCAGAAGCGAGGGCAACTGGAACAGAAGCGCGGTCGCCGATTTGCGCGCGATCCAGCGGTCGTTCAGCGGGGCCGAGCCGGGCAGGGCCGCGTGAAAGAGGATGCGGTCGGGGCTGCGGATGTCGATCACCACCGGGGCAAGGTCCTTGAGCGCCATGGCGGTCAGCAGGCGGCCCAGTTCCAGCGCCTCCACCTCGGTGAAGCGCGGCAGGATCAGCGCGTCATATTCGGCGGCAAGGGCCTTGGCATCCATCTTTCCGTCCTTTCCCAATGACCTCAGGCGACGCCGATGCCGCGCAGGATCACGGCCTTGATGCTGTCGGTCGCGGCCTTCCATTGGCGGTTGTTCAAGGGCTTGCCGCCGTTCAGGGTTTCGATCTGATGGCCGAAATCGGCGTAATGCTGGGTCGCCGCCCAGATCATGTAGAGAAGGTGGCGCGGGTCGATCGGGGCCAGGCGGCCCTCGTCGATCCAGCGCTGGATGGCGGCGATGCGGCCTTCGGACCAGCTTCGCAGCGTGGTTTCCAGATAGTCCTGGATGACCGGCGCGCCATGCATCACCTCCGACGCCCAGACCTTGGAGCCGAAGGGATGGTCGCGCGAGATGCGCATCTTGGCCTCGATATAGGCGCCGATGCCGGTGGCGGGATCGGGGGCGCGGTCGAACGTGTCGGCGGCACGCAGCCAGATGGTGAAGATGTTCTCGACGACGCGGCGGTAGAGGTCTTCCTTGGTGGCGAAATAGTAATGCAGGTTCGCCTTCGGCAGGCCCGCCATATCGGCGATGAGCTGCATGGTCGCGCCGCCGAAGCCCGCCTCGGCAAAGACCTTTTCCGCCGCTTGCAGGATCAGCCGCTCATTTTCGCGCCTGATATCGGTGCGGCGGGGCCTGGCGGCGGGGGGCGCGGCGTCGTCCATCTGGCTTGCGGTTCGCCTCTGGGGATTTTCGTTGACCGGATGGTCAGGTTGTGGTCGCGTGTCGCTTGACCATACGGTCAGAAAACGAGTCGCGGCAAGGGGTGCGGTCAAGACGCCCCTGCGGACAGGGAGACGAGAATGACGGCGCCGAAAGCTTCACCGGGCGAGAACCTTCGGATCAATGGCGAACGGCTGTGGGACAGCCTGATGGCGATGGCCCAGGTGGGGCCGGGCGTGGCGGGCGGCAACAACCGCCAGACCCTGACCGATGCCGATGCCGCGGGGCGGCGGCTGTTCCAGTCCTGGTGCGAGGCTGCGGGCATGACCATGGGCGTCGACACCATGGGCAACATGTTCATGACCCGTCCGGGCACCGACCCGGATGCCCTGCCGGTCTATATGGGCAGCCATCTGGACACCCAGCCGACGGGCGGCAAATATGACGGCGTGCTGGGGGTTCTGGGCGCGCTTGAGGTGGTGCGCAGCCTGAACGATCTGGGGATCAGGACGCGCCACCCGATCGTTGTGACCAACTGGACCAATGAGGAAGGCGCGCGGTTTGCCCCGGCCATGCTGGCCTCGGGCGTCTTCGCGGGCATCCATACCGAGGACTATGCCAAGGCGCGGACGGATCTTGAGGGCAAGGTCTTTGGCGCCGAGCTGGAGCGGATCGGCTGGGTCGGGGATGAGAAGACCGGCGCGCGCAAGATGAAGGCGATGTTCGAGCTGCATATCGAACAGGGCCCGATCCTTGAGGCCGAGGGGAAAGAGATCGGCGTCGTCACCCATGGCCAGGGCCTGTGGTGGATCGAGATCACCCTGACCGGCAAGGATGCCCATACCGGCTCGACGCCGATGAACATGCGGGTGAATGCGGGCCTTGGCATGGCGCGGGTGACCGAGCGGGTGCATCAGATCGCGATGAGCCACCAGCCCAACGCCGTGGGCGCGGTGGGGCAGGTGACGGTCTTCCCGAATTCGCGCAATGTGATCCCCGGCAAGGTGGTGTTCACGGTCGATATCCGCAGCCCAGAACAGGCCAAGCTCGATGCGATGCGGGCCGAGGTCGAACGCGCCGCCCATGCGGTGGCGGCGGAACTGGGCCTGGGCTGCGCGATCGAGCCGGTGGGCCATTTCGACCCGGTCACCTTCGCGCCCGATCTGGTGGCGGTGGTGCGGGCCAAGGCCGAGGCTCTGGGCTATTCGCATATGGATATCGTCAGCGGCGCGGGCCATGACGCCTGCTGGATCAACCGCGTCGCGCCGACCACGATGATCATGTGCCCCTGTGTGGGGGGCCTCAGCCATAACGAGGCCGAGGAGATCAGCCCGGAATGGGCGGCGGCGGGCACGGATGTGCTGCTGCATGCGGTGCTTGAGGTGGCCGAGGTGGTGTCCTGAGGGCAGGTCCCGGGGGGTTCACCCCCCCCCGGACCCCCGTGGGATATTTTTGAACAGATGAAAGGGCAGGGCGGTCTGCCGGGGAGAGTGGGATGAGCACAGTCATCAAGGGCGGCACCATCGTTACCGCCGATCTGACCTACAAATCGGATGTGCTGGTCGAGGATGGCCAGATCATCGCCATTGGTCACGGGCTGAAGGGCGACAAGGTGCTGGATGCGACCGGCTGCTATGTCATGCCCGGGGGCATCGACCCGCATACCCATCTGGAAATGCCCTTCATGGGCACCTATTCGGCGGATGATTTCGACAGCGGCACGCGGGCGGCGCTGGCGGGCGGCACCACGATGGTGGTCGATTTCGCGCTGCCCAGCCCCGGGCAGGGGCTGCTTGATGCCCTGAAGATCTGGGACAACAAGACCGCGCGCGCGCATTGCGATTACAGTTTCCACATGGCGGTGACCTGGTGGGGCGAGCAGGTCTTTGACGAGATGAAGGCCGTGGTTGGCCGCGGCATCAACACCTTCAAGCATTTCATGGCCTATAAGGGCGCCTTGATGGTGAATGATGACGAGATGTTCGCCTCGTTCCGGCGTTGTGCGGAACTGGGGGCGATTCCGCTGGTCCATGCCGAGAATGGCGATCTGGTGGCCGAGATGTCGGCCAAGCTTCTGGCCGAGGGCAATACCGGGCCCGAGGCGCATGCCTATTCGCGCCCCAGCCAGGTCGAAGGCGAGGCCACGAACCGCGCCATCATGATCGCCGACATGGCGGGGGTGCCCTTGTATGTCGTGCATACGTCCTGCGAGGAGGCGCATGAGGCCATTCGCCGGGCCAAGATGAACGGCAAGCGGGTCTGGGGCGAACCGCTGATCCAGCATCTGACGCTGGATGAGAGCGAATATTTCAACCCCGACTGGGACCATGCCGCGCGGCGGGTGATGTCGCCGCCGTTCCGCGACAAGAAGCATCAGGATTCACTCTGGGCCGGGCTGGCCAGCGGCACGCTGTCCTGCGTCGCCACCGACCATTGCGCCTTCACCACGGCGCAGAAGCGCACGGGGCTGGGGAATTTCACCAAGATCCCGAACGGCACCGGCGGGCTTGAGGATCGGCTGCCGATGCTGTGGACCTATGGCGTCAATACCGGGCGGATCACGATGAACGAATTTGTCGCCGTGACCTCGACCAATATCGCCAAGATCATGAATTGCTATCCGAAGAAGGGCGCGGTTCTGGTCGGCGCCGATGCCGATCTGGTGGTCTGGGACCCGGAGAAAGAGAAGACCATCTCGGCGCAAAGCCAGCAATCGGCGATCGATTACAATGTCTTCGAGGGGAAAAGGGTCAAGGGTCTGCCGCGCTATGTGATGAGCCGCGGTCATGTCGCGGTGACCGACGGCACCCTGACCAGCACCGAGGGCCATGGCAAGTTCGTTGCCCGCGATCCCAATGGCGCGGTGTCGAAGGCGCTGTCGACCTGGAAGGCGGTGACCAACCCGCGCCCGGTGTCGCGTGAGGGAATCCCGGCGTCGGGCGTGTGATGGCGGGCATGGCATCAGGAGGCGTCTTGCGGCACCAGATGGTCCGGCTCCGGCAGAACGGTCGCGCTTGCCGACGCGTGCGGGCCGGTGCGGGCGATGAGGGCCGGGCAGGGGCCGCGCCGCAATGGGAGACTTTGGTGCGGGGGCGCGGCCTGCGGAATCAGGCGGCTTCGTCTTCCGCGTCTTCCGGATCGCCAACCCCGTCATTGTCGTCGGCCTCTTCGACCTCGAAGTCCAGGTCGTCTTCCTCAGAATCCTCATCCGCGCCGCCATCGCGCGGGCCAAAGGTCAGGATCGCCCCGCCAAGGTCGAACCAGACATCTTCCAGATCGGCGGCGGAGGGGGCAAAGGCGGTGGTCATCTGCATGGTCGCGCTCCGGGGGGCTGGGTTGGGGGATCGCGTTCAGGGTGACAGGGCCTTGCGACGGTGCGATGAAGGCTGGGTGGCGGCGGCATGACAGCAAGACGACAGAGAACAGGGCGACAGGGAAAGCAGGGCGCATGAAGGACACGTTGAACATCGCCCCGCCGGTCGTCGAGGCCAGGGGGCTGAACCTGGTGTTCCAGACCGCCGACGGGCCGGTGCAGGCCCTGAAGGATGTCAATCTTTCCATCGGAAAGGGGGATTTCGTCTCGTTCATCGGGCCGTCGGGCTGCGGCAAGACCACCTTCCTGCGCTGTATCGCGGCGCTGGAACGCCCGACAGGCGGCACGCTGACGGTGAATGGCATGACGCCCGACGAGGCGCGGCGGCAGCGGGCCTATGGCTATGTCTTCCAGGCGGCGGGCCTGTATCCCTGGCGCACGATTGCCGGGAACATCCGGCTGCCGCTGGAGATCATGGGCTTTTCGAAGGACGAACAGGCGCAGCGCGTGGAACGGGTGTTGGATCTGGTGGAACTGTCGGGCTTCGGCAAGAAATTCCCCTGGCAGCTTTCCGGCGGCATGCAGCAAAGGGCGAGCATCGCGCGGGCATTGGCCTTCGACGCCGATATCCTGCTGATGGACGAACCCTTTGGCGCATTGGACGAGATCGTGCGCGACCGGCTGAACGAGGAAGTGCTGAAGCTCTGGGCGCGGACAGGCAAGACCATCGGTTTCGTGACCCATTCCATTCCCGAGGCGGTCTATCTGTCGACCAAGATCGTGGTCATGTCGCCGCGGCCGGGGCGGATCACCGATGTGATCGACAGCCCGCTGCCGCGCGAGCGGCCGCTGGACATTCGCGACAGCCGCGACTTCATCGAGATCGCCCATCGCGTGCGCGAAGGGCTGCGGGCGGGGCATTCCGATGAATGAGCGCCGTCTTGTCAGTGGAAAGTTTATGGGGCAGCGACATGGATGAGCTTCCCCCCTGGCTGGGCAAGGCCTGGCGCATCCGCGCCACGCTTCTGACCGCGCTTCTGGCGGTGATCGCCATCGCCTTTCATGCGCGCCTGGTCACCACCGGGGGCGGGCCGCTGGTGCCGCTGGTGCCGCTGATCTTTCTGGTCGTTGCGGGACTTGGCATCTGGGCCGACTGGATCTGGCTCAAGCGCAATCACCACCGCGTCAACGAATGGGGCCTGAGCAGGGGCAAGGATTACAGGAAGAAGCCGAAATGAAGCGCGCCCTTCCGGTTCTGGCGGTTCTGCTGGGGATCATCGTCATGTGGTATCTGGCCACGGTCTGGATGAATTCGGCATGGGTCTATGATCAGGCCGCGCGCGAAGGGCGGACGGTGACGCTGGCCGAACTGATCCCGGCCACCATGGCGCAGGACCGCCCGCTTCTGCCGCCGCCGCATCAGGTGGCAGCGAAGCTATGGGAGGGGCTGACGGCGCAGGCGGTGACCTCGAAGCGCAGTCTGGTCTATCACGGCTTCATCACCTTTCGCGGCACGATGTTCGGCTTTGCGCTGGGGATCGTGCTGGGGGTCGGGCTGGCGCTGGCCATCGTGCGCTTCCGCGTCATGGACCTGTCGGTCATGCCCTGGGCGATCATCAGCCAGACCGTGCCCATCGTCGCCATCGCGCCGATGATCCTGGCGGTGTCGAACAAGGTCGGCATCGACGGGCGCGAGGTCCCGAAGGCGATCATCGCGGCCTACCTGTCCTTCTTTCCGGTGCTGGTCAGCATGGTCAAGGGGCTGCGCGCGCCCGACCAGATGCAGCTTGACCTGCTGAAGACCTGGGGCGCGAGCGAGATGCAGACCTTCCGCAAGCTGCGCCTGCCCGCCTCGATGCCCTATTTTTTCGCCTCGCTGAAAGTGGCGGTGGCGGCGGCGCTGGTCGGCACGATCGTCGGCGAGTTGCCGACCGGCGCGGTCGAGGGGCTGGGCGCGCGGATGCTGATCGGCAGCCAGTATGGCGAGCCGTTGATCACCTGGGCCGCGCTTTTCGCCAGCGCCATGCTGGCGGGGCTGCTGATCGTGGCGGTGACCGGGCTTGAGCGTCTTGCCAATGCCAAGATGGGGGTGCGGGCATGAGCGCGGGCATGATCCTGACGCTGGGGCTGGCCTTCTGGCTCGGGGCCTGGGCGCTGAACGTGGCCATCGCCGGGTCGCGCGCCGGGCGCAGCGGGCTGGGCCGGGCCTTCGTGCCGCTACTCTTCGGCTTCACGCTGCTGGTCCTGTGGGAGGCGGCCAGCCGGGCCGGTCTGGTCGAGCCGGTCGTCCTGCCTGCGCCCACGGCTATTGCGGCACGGATCGCGGTCTCGACCGATATCCTTTGGGCCGATTTCGTGCAGACCGTGCTGAAAGGCGCGCTGTCGGGCTTCCTGATCGGCACCGGGGCCGCGATGGTGACGGCGGTGATCTGCGACCGGGTGCCCTTCCTGCGCGCGGGCCTGTTACCCATCGGCAATTTCGTCGCCGCCCTGCCGATCATCGGCCTCGCGCCGATCCTGGTCATGTGGTTCGGCTTCGGCTGGCAGTCCAAGGCCGCCGTCGTGGTGGCGATGGTGTTCTTTCCCATGCTGGTCAATGTCGTGGCCGGGCTTGCGGCAAGCGAGCGGATGCAGCGCGACCTGATGGCGACCTGGGGCGCCAGCTACTGGCAAAGCCTGTGGAAGCTGCGCCTGCCCGCCGCCATGCCCTTCGTCTTCAACGGCCTGAAAATCGCGGCCTCGCTGGCGCTGATCGGCGCCATCGTTGCCGAGTATTTCGGCAGCCCGGTCGTCGGCATGGGCTTTCGCATCTCGACCGCCGCCGGTGTCTTGAACCTGGAACTGGTCTGGGCCGAGATTGCGGTGGCGGCGCTGTCGGGTTCGGCCTTCTATGGGCTGATCGCCCTGATCGAGAAGGGGGTGACCTTCTGGCACCCGTCGCAACGGAACTGAAACCCTGATCCGGGCGCTGGAACGCCCGGGCGGCAACATGGAGGTGAGACGATGAAGAAACTGCTGACCGCCGGCCTTCTGGCCCTGATGGCGGGCGCGGCAAACGCCGAGGATGTGACGCTGCAACTGAAATGGGTCACCCAGGCGCAGTTCGCGGGCTATTACGTCGCCAAGGACAAGGGCTTTTACGAGGAAGAGGGCCTGAACGTCACCATCAAGCCGGGCGGCCCCGACATCGCGCCGGAACAGGTGATCGCCTCGGGCCAGGCCGATGTCATCACCACCTGGATGCCCGCCGCCCTGGCCGCGCGCGAACGCGGCGTGCCGCTGGTCAACATCGCCCAGCCCTTCAAGAATGGCGGGCTCGAGATCACCTGCCGCAAGGATATGGGCGTCGAGACGACCGACGACTTCAAGGACAAGACCCTGGGCGTCTGGTTCTATGGCAATGAATATCCGTTTTATGCCTGGATGGCGAAGCTGGGTCTGGCCACCGATGGTTCGGCCGGTGGCGTGACCGTGCTGAAACAGGCTTTCGACGTCTCGGCCCTGTTGCAGAAGCAGGCGGCCTGCATCTCGGTCATGACCTATAACGAATATGGCCAGGTCATGGATGCCGGGATCAAGCCGGAAGAGCTGACCACCTTCTCCTATCGCGACCAGGGCGTCGTGGTGCTGGAAGACGGGCTCTATGTCATGGAAGACAAGCTGAAGGACCCGGCCTTTGCCGAGACCATGGTCAAGTTCGTCCGCGCCTCGATGAAGGGCTGGAAATATGCCGAGGCCAACCCGGATGAGGCGGCCCAGATCGTCATCGACAATGACGAATCGGGCGCTCAGACGCTGGATCACCAGAAATACATGATGAGCGAGGTCGCCAAGCTGACGGCGGGCGGCACCGGCGCGCTGGACCCGGCCGATTACGACGCGACGGTCGCCTCGCTGCTGGCCGCCGTCTCGCCCGAGAACCCGGCCATCACCAAGACGCCCGAGGGCATGGCCTGGACGCATGACATCTCGGACAAGGCTTTGGCGCCCTGACCTGAGCTGCATGAACGGGGAAAGGGGGCCTTTGCGGCCCCCTTTTCATTTTGTTGTAAATCTTCGCCGCGCCTGTAAAGAAACTTGCAGGGGAGGAACGCCATGGCGCTTTCGGCACTGGTCGGCACAAGGCTGCGCGAGCGGCGGCTGGCGGCGGGGGTGAAACAGGCCGAGCTTGCGGCGGCGGCAGGCGTGTCGGCGAGCTACCTGAACCTGATCGAGCACAACCGCCGCAATGTGACGCCGCCGGTCCTGGCGCGGCTGGCGGCGGCTTTGGGGCTGGACCCGTCCGCGCTGGGAGAGGCGACGGCGGGGGCCTTGGCCGAAGACCTGCGGGCGGCGGCGGCGGCCCTGCCTGCGGCGGGGGCCGAACTGGAGCGGATCGACGAGCTGATCGCGCGCTATCCCGGCTGGGCGGCGCTGGCGGGCGGCTTGCAGGGCAGGGTGGCGGCGCTGGAGCGCGCTTTCGCGGCGCTGAACGACCGGATGAGTCACGACCCGCATCTGTCTGCGGCGCTGCACGAATTGCTGTCGGCCCTGTCCGGGGTGCGGGCCACGGCGGCGATCCTGGCCGAGACCGAGGATCTTGACCCGGAATGGCGGGCGCGCTTCCACCGCAATCTCTATGCCGACAGCGAAAGGCTGGCCGAGGGGGCCGAGGCGCTGGTGGCCTATCTCGACCGGACCGAGACCGAGCCGGAAGAGGGGCTGGCCACGCCGCAGGACGAGGCCGAAGGCTGGCTGGCGGCGCGGGGCTGGCATCTGGCCGAGGCCGATCTGCCCGATGGCATGGCGGGATTGCGCGACGAGATCGCGGGTCTGGCCTCAAGCGCCGCGCGGTCGCTGGCGGGCGCGCGGCTGGCCCAGGCGCGCGAGGATGCGGCCCTTCTGCCGCGCGCGGGTTTTGCGCAGGCCCTGGCCGAGCTGGGCCCCGACCCGGCGCGGATCGCGGCGCGGTTCGGCAGCGGGGTTCTGGCGGCGATGCGGCGCATCGCGCTTTGGCCCGGCGCGGCGGCGGGGCTGGTGGCCTGCGACGCCTCGGGGACGCTGATCTTCCGCAAGCCGGCCGAGGGTTTTGCCCTGCCGCGCTTCGGCGCGGCCTGTCCGCTTTGGCCGCTGTACATGGCGCTGGCCCGGCCCGGCCTTCCGGTCGAGATGCATCTGGAAACCGCGGGTCCGGCAGGGGCGGCCTTCCGCGCGCTGGCCTTTTGCGAGGCGCGCCAGCCCTTTGGCTTTGCCGGGCCTGATCTGCGCGAGGCGGCGATGCTGATCCTTCCCGATGCGGCGCCCGCGTCGGGCCGGGCCGCCCTGCCGGTCGGATCGACCTGCCGGATCTGCGCGCAGGCCGCGTGTCCCGCGCGGCGCGAACCCTCGATCCTGCGCGAGTCGCAATAGACCGCGACCAAAGCCGCAGTGTTCCGGGACGCGCGCGTTTTGACAGGCGGGGGGGACTTGTGGAACAGTGGCGGCACGGAGCCATGGGAGGGGCAGGACAGGCATGGCGCCACATGTCCTACTGGTCGAGGACGAGCCGCATATCGCCGAGGCGATCTGTTTCATCCTGTCGCGCGACGGCTGGGAGGTCACCCATCTGGCCGAGGGGGACAGGGTCCTTGCGGCGGTGCGGCGGCTTGCGCCCGCGCTGGTGATCCTGGACCAGCAGCTTCCCGGCCTGTCGGGCCTTGATCTTCTGGGCGCGCTGCGCGCCGATCCGGCCACGGCGGACCTGCCGGTCCTGATGCTGACGGCGCGGGGTCATCCGCGCGACCGCGAGGCGGCGGTGCGGGCGGGGGCCAGCCATTTCATGGCCAAGCCTTTCTCGAATGCCGAGATGCGGGCGGCGGTGCGGGCCTTGACCGCGCCGGGCCTGCCTGCCGCATCCGCCCCCGCATCCGCCCCCGGAGCGGCATGAAGCGCCCGGCCCGCCCGCTGTTCCTGGCCCCACGCCCCTATCGCCGCCGCCGTCTGCGCGACGCGGCGCGCCTGCTGCCGGTCTTTGGCGCCTTCCTGTTCATCGTGCCCGTCCTGTGGTCGCCGCCGGGCGAGGGCGCGCGCCGCCTGTCGGGGGATGTGGTCTATTTCTTCGCCAACTGGGTCTTGCTGATCGCCACCGCCGCCGCCTTCGCCCGCGGCCTGTCGCGGCAGGGCACGGCAGGGCGCGAGGACGAGCCGGACGAGGCTGAAGACTAGACCATGCCGTTCAACCTTCTGGTCCTGTCCTGTCTGGCCTATGTGATCTTTCTGTTCGGCGTCGCCTTCTGGGTCGAGGGGCGGGCGCGGCTGGGGCGGCTGCGCTGGCTGCGCTCGCCCATGGTCTACACGCTGTCGCTGTCGATCTATTGCACCGCCTGGACCTTCTATGGCGCGGTTGGCTATGCGGCGCGCTCGGGGCTGGAATTCGTCACCATCTACCTTGGACCGACGCTGGTCTTCATCGGCTGGTGGTGGGTCCTGCGCAAGCTGGTGCGGATCGGGCGGCAGCACCGTGTCACCTCGATCGCCGACCTGATCTCCAGCCGCTTCGGCAAGTCGAACCTCTTGGGCGTGATCGTGACGGTGATGGCCGTGGTTGCGGCAACGCCCTATATCGCCCTGCAATTGCAATCGGTCGTCCTGTCCTTTCAGGCCTTTGCCGCCTCCGGCCCGACCGCGACCCCGCCGCCCGGAACCGAGCTGACGGCGATCTGGCTGACCGGGGGGCTGGCGCTTTTCACCATCCTGTTCGGCACGCGCAATCTGGACGCCAAGGAACAGCATCACGGCATCGTCACCGCCATCGCGGTCGAGGCGGTGGTCAAGCTGGTGGCGCTTCTGGCGGTCGGGGCCTTCGTGGTCTGGGGGCTGGGCGGCGGGTTGTCGGGGATCGTCGCGCGGATCGACGCCTCGCCCATCGCGCGATGGGATATGCATCCGGGGCGCTGGGCGGGGCTGATCTTCCTGGCGGGCGCGGCGGTCCTGTGCCTGCCGCGGATGTTTCAGGTCATGGTGGTCGAGAACAGCGATGACGGTCAGCTTGCCCGGGCAAGCTGGGCCTTTCCGGCCTATCTGATGCTGATGAGCCTGTTCATCGTGCCCATCGCGGTGATCGGGCTGGAGCGGATGCCGGCGGGGTCCAATCCCGACATGTTCGTCCTGACCCTGCCCCTGGCCGAGGGGCAGGGCGCGCTGGCCATGCTGGCCTTCCTGGGCGGGTTTTCCAGCGCCACCTCGATGGTGATCGTCGAGGCGATCGCGCTGGCGACCATGGTGTCGAACCACATCGTCATGCCGCTCTGGCTGCGGCTGCGCCGGGCCGAGGGGCTGGGCCAGGATCTGCGCGGGCTGGTCCTGAACGCGCGACGGGTGTCGATCGGCCTCGTCCTGGCCATGGGCTATGGCTATTACCACCTGTCGGGCGGCTCGTCCGCGCTGGCGGCGATCGGACTGATCGCCTTTGCCGGCGTGGCGCAGTTCCTGCCCGCCATGCTGGGCGGCATCTTCTGGCGCGGGGCGACGCGGGCCGGGGCGGCGGCGGGTCTGGTTCTGGGCTTCGTGACCTGGGCCTATGCGCTGTTCCTGCCGTCTTTCGGGCCGGATGCGTTCCTTCCGGCCCGGCTTCTGGCCGACGGGCCCTGGGGCATCGCCTGGCTGCGGCCCGAGGCGCTGTTCGGCACCGCCCAGATGGACCCGCTGATCCATGCGCTGTTCTGGTCGCTTCTGCTGAACGCTTCGGCCTTTTTCCTGATTTCGGTCCTGACCTTCCCCGGCCCGGTCGAACGGCTGCAAGGGGCGGCTTTCGTCAATGTCTTCGACGGGCCTGTGGGGCCGGAACGCTGGGGCGGCGGCGCGGCCGAGCCCGAGGATCTGCTGGCCATGGCGCAGCGCATCCTGGGAGATGAGGCGGCGCAGACGCTGTTCGAAGAGGCGGCGGGGCGGCAGGGCAAGAAAAGCTCGATCCTGCCCGACCCGACCCCCGCCTTCCTCGCCGCGCTCGAGGCGCGTCTGTCGGGATCGGTCGGTGCGGCCACCGCCCATGCGATGATCTCGAAACTGGTCGGACGAGAGACGGTGACGGTCGAGGATCTGATGAGCGTGGCGCATGAGACGGCGCAGATCCTGGAATATTCGGCCCAGCTCGAGGCGCAGCGCGAGGAGCTGGCCCGCACCGCCACCGCCCTGCGCGAGGCCAATGACAAGCTGACGCAATTGTCGGTGCAGAAGGATGCCTTCCTCAGCCAGATCAGCCATGAGCTGCGCACGCCGATGACCAGCATCCGCGCCTTTTCCGAGATCCTCTCCGAAGGCGACCTGCCGCCCGAGATGGTGGCGCGCAATGGCCGCATCATCCAGGACGAGGCCAAGCGGCTGACCCGGCTGCTGGACGATCTTCTGGACCTGTCGGTTCTGGAAAGCGGCCGGGTGCAGCTTTCGCTGGGCTTGGCCAATCTGCGCGAAATGATCGACCGCGCGATCCAGGCCTCGGAGCAGGTGAAGCCGGAAAAGACCTTTGTCATCTGGCGCGACCTGGCTTCGGAAAACCTGTTCCTGCGCACCGATGCCGACCGGCTGACCCAGGTCTTCATCAACCTGATCTCGAACGCGCGGAAGTATTGCGAAGCCGAGGCGCCCGAGATCCGCATCACCGTGCGGATGCGCGCCGGGCGGGTGCGGATCGACATTGCCGACAATGGCAAGGGCATCCCGCGCGAGGCGCAGGCGGTGATCTTCGAGAAGTTCACCCGGCTGCCCGGCGAAATGCGCGCCAAGGGCGCAGGTCTTGGCCTGGCGATCTGCCGCGAGCTGGTGGCCAATCTGGGCGGCACCATCGCCTATCTGCCGGGACAGGGCGGCGCGGCCTTTCGCATCATCCTGCCCCTGCGGCTTGAGGCGCGCGCGGCCTGAACCGGACAGGCGGCTTGCCCGGATTAACCCTTCTGCAAGGGCGCGATGGCTAGTCTGGCCGCGCGGGTGCATGATGGCGCCGCGCGATGGGTCGGGACGGGCCGCGGACATGAGCGAGATCATCCGGCGCAAGATGGCGCGCGGGGCCGCCTCGGGCGGCGAAGGCGGACCGGGGGCCGATCAGGGCTGGCGGCTGGCCTTCGCGCGCGCCTGCCGCGACGGGATCGGCCTGCATGTCGAGGTGATGGGCCTGCGCCTGGCACGGCGGGGTCTGGCGGAACTGCTGGACATGCCGCCCGAGCGGGCGATGATCGTGCTTCTGGACGGGCCCGGGGGCGGGCTGGGCATGGTCGCGCTGTCGCCCGACCTTCTGGCCGCGATGATCGAGATGCAGACCATTGGCAAGGTTGCGGCCCAGCCGCCGGCGCAGCGCCGCCCGACCCGCACCGATGCGGCCATGGTGACCGGCATCCTGGACCGCGCGCTGATCGAGCTTGAGGGGATTCTGGCCGAAGAGGCCGATTTCGAATGGGCGGGCGGGTTTCGCTATGCCTCGTTCCTGGAAGACCCGCGCCCCCTTGGCCTTTTGCTGGACGATCAGCCCTATCGCGTGCTGCTGGCCGACCTGGCGCTGGGCGAGGCGGGCCGGAAGGGCCAGGTCATCCTTGCCCTTCCGGCCGAGGGCAGGGGCGCCCGCCCGACGGTCCGGCGTGGCGGCAAGACGCCGCCGCGCGAAAGCGGCGCGGGCTTTGCCGCCGCTTTGGGCGAGGCGGTGATGGCGGCGGATTGCGTTCTCGATTCGGTGATTGCCCGCGTGACCCTGCCGCTGTGCGAGGTCATGGCGCTGGAAGCGGGGCAGGTTCTGACGCTGACCGGCGCGGCGCTGGAAAAGATCACGCTGGTCGGCATCGACGGGCGGCCGCTGGGTCTGGCGCGTCTGGGCCAGTATCGCGGGATGCGGGCCTTGCGGCTGGCCGATGTGCCGGGGGCCGAGGGCGGCGAAGGCGGCGGCGCGGGGATGGAAGAGACCCCCGCCCCGCCCGTGACGGATTTCGATCCGGGCGCGATGGAGATGGCTCCGCCGCTTGATTTCGGACAGGGCGGCGACGAGGCGGGTTTTCCCGCCTTCGACCCCGCCCAAGGCTTTCTTGCGACCGGCTAGACGCGCCTCAGCGTTCGGCCAGCGCGGCGATCTGGCCGCGCAGCGGCTCGAGGTTATAGCCGAAGCGGGCGGGGGTGGCGATCAGCTCGTCCACCGGGCGGTTGGCCGCCTCGCTCAGCGCCCAGACGATCGACGAGCGGTTGCCGCTGGCGCAATAGGCGAAGACCGGGCCTTTGGCTTCGGCCCGCGCCCGGGCCTGGGCTTCGACATTGGCCATGGTCAGCGCGCCGCCGACCACCGGATTCGCCACAAAGGTCAGGCCCAGCGCCTCGGCCGCGGCCTGCATCACCGGCGTGTGCAGATGGGGCGGGATCTCGGCATCGGGGCGGTTGTCGATCACGGTCGTATAGCCCGCGGCCTTGATCGCGGCGAGGTCGGAGGGGTCGATCTGCGGCGAGACGGCGTAATCGTCGGTCAGCGGGCGGATGTCCATGTGCGGCGTCCTGTCTGGCAAAGCTGGTTTTCGGGGCCGCAGACTAAGCGCTGCGGGGCGCGGGCGGAAGACCCCGCCTGTCGGGGGTCACAGCCGGTTGACCGGCACTTTCAGATAGACGGTGCCATTGTCCTCGGGCTCGGGCATCTGGCCTGCGCGCATGTTGACCTGCAGCGAGGGCACGATCAGCCTGGGCATCGCCAGCGTGGCATCGCGCGCCTTGCGCATGGCGACGAATTCGGCGCGGCTCTTGCCGCCGATATGGACATTGCGGGTCTTTTCCTCGGCCACGGTGGTTTCCCAGGCGAAACTGTCGCGGCCGGGCGCCTTGTAATCGTGGCAGACGAAGATCCGGGTGGCATCGGGCAGGGCCAGGATCTTCTGCATCGACTCCCACAGATCCTCGGCCGATCCGCCCGGAAAATCACAGCGCGCCGTGCCGTAATCGGGCATGAACAGCGTGTCGCCGACAAAGGCCGCATCGCCGATGACATAGGTCAGGCAGGCGGGCGTATGGCCGGGCGTGTGCATCACTTCGCCGCGCAACTGGCCGATCTGGAAGGTGTCGCCCTCGCGGAACAGCCGGTCGAACTGGCTGCCGTCGCGCTGGAATTCGGTGCCTTCGTTGAAGATCTTGCCGAACGTGTCCTGCACCACGGTGATGCGCTCGCCAATGCCGATCTTGCCGCCAAGCCGTTCCTGCAGATAGGGCGCGGCGGACAGGTGGTCAGCATGGACGTGGGTTTCCAAAAGCCAGTCGACCCGCCAGCCCTTCTCGCGCAGGAAGGCGACCACAAGGTCGGCCGAACGGGTGTCGGTGCGGCCCGAGGCATAGTCGAAATCCAGAACGGAATCGATCACCGCGCAGGCGCTGCCCTGCGGGTCGCGCAGCACATAGGTGACGGTGTTGGTCGCCTCGTCGAAAAAGGCATGGACTTCGGGGCGAAGCTCGGGTTCCGGCATGGTCGTATCCTCGTGTGATCGCGCCCGCGCGGGCCATGGTCCGGGGCGCAGCCCGCCTTTCGCGCGCACGGCCAATCTAGGCGCGCCGCAGACAAATATCCAGTCGTGAATGTGTTCGCGCAGAGGTTGGGTTGACCTGCGTCAAGGCGCATCGCGCGGCAATGGCCCAGGGTGGCCGCCAGACAGGAGGACGGCATGAACGCAGATCTGCACGATCTTTCGGCGCGCAGGGCGGCGCTTGAGGCACGGCGCGACGAATTGGCCGGGCGGCTGGCGGCGATCGAGACCGAACTTGATTCGCACCAGGATCCCGATTGGGAAGAGCGGGCGGTCGAGCGCGAGGGCGACGAGGTGCTCGAGGCCTCGGGCGTGGCGGGCCAGCAGGAACTTCGGATGATCGAGGCGGCGCTGGCGCGTCTTGCCACTGGCGAATACGGATTCTGCGCGAAATGCGGCGCCGAGATCGCCGCCGCGCGGCTGGATGCGCTGCCCTGGACGCCGCTGTGCCGGAATTGCGCGCCCTAGGGGCAAGGCGGGTCGGCGCGAGATTTCTGGGAAGGGGATGGAAGAGATGCGGGCAAGAACCAAACACTATGCAGAGACAGGCAATTTGCTGACCGATCTGGCCCAGGCCGGACAGACGGCGGCATGGGCGACCCTGCAGGCGGAAATCCTGTCGCTCGCCGCGCTTCTGCCCAGCCACGGGCCGCAGCTTGCCGGGGCCGAGGCCGAGGCGCGGCGCCTGGCCGATGAGGCGCGGGTCGAGGCCAGTTTCGATAATATGCCGGTCTGACGGGGCGATGCAGCGGGTCGATGCCGGGCTTTTGCCCGGCTTTTCCCGGCAAAGCCTTGCCAAGCCATGGGTTTTGTTTGTTAACTTCGCTTAAGTCGGCCGTTCAGGGCCGCAGGGCGGGGGGGACGAATGACCGCGACGGGGGGCCTTGGCGGCACAGTCAGCACCGGACGGGCAGGGCCGGGGGATGCGGTTCTGGTCGTCACTTTCGACAATCCGCCGGGCAATGCGCTGACGCCCGGAATGCGCCGGGCGATGGTGCAGGCCCTGGCCGAAGCGGCAGAGCCGGGCTTGCGCGGCGTGGTGATCGCGGGGGCAGGGCGCAACTTCTCGGCCGCGACCTCGATCGACGCGGGCGAGGCCCCGGCCGAGGCAGGTGCGCCCACACTTGTCGCGCTGTGTCAGGCGCTGGACGCCTTGCCCATTCCGGTCGTCGCCGCCCTGTCAGGCGCTGCGGTGGGGCCGGGGGCCGAACTGGCCCTTGCCGCCCATGCCCGTGTCGCCACCGAGACGGCGCGGCTGATCTTTCCCGAGGCGGGGCTTGGCCTGCCGCCGCAGGGCGGCAGCACACAGCGCCTGCCGCGCATCGTGGGCGCGGCCGAGGCGCTGGACATCCTTCTGTCCGGGCGGTCGGTCTCCGCCGAAGAGGGGCTGGCCCTGGGCCTGATCGACCAATTGGTCGCTGGCGAAGACCCGCTGCCAGCAGCCATCGCGCGGGCCTATGCCATGGCGCAGCCGCGCCCCGGCTCGGCAAGGGCCGAGGGGCTCGAGGATGTATCGGGCTGGCAGCAGGCGGTGGCGGCGGCCCGGCAAGAGGCGGCGCGCGGCATCCTGCCTGCGCCCGCCCGCATCATAGATTGTGTCGATGCGGCGCTTTACCTGCCCTTCGAGAACGGTCTGGCGCTGGAAGAGGTCGCCTTTGACGATCTGGCCGCGACCGAGGAAAGCCATGGCCTGATCGCGGCGGCCCAGGCCGAGCGGCGGGCCGCGATCCTGCCGCCCGCAGTGGCCAAGGCCGCACCGAAGGGGATATCGCATCTGGCCCTGATCGGTACGGCGCCGCAGATGGCCCCGCTGGCTCTGATCGCGCTCGGGCGCGGGCTCAAGGTCAGCTGGGTCGATGCCGAAAAGCCGCGCCTGGCCGCCGGGATGCGCTGGGTGGCCGAACGGCAAGAGGCCGAGATGCGGGCCGGGCGTCTCGCCCCGGCGCAAAAGGATGCCGACTGGGCGCGGCTCTCGGGGTTCGCGGATGCGACCGTGCTGGCGCGCAGCGGCCCGGCAGGTCCGGGACTGGCGATCCATGCCGGGGCGGGGCCCGATCTCGTCGTGATGACGCGGCTCCTGCCCGCGGTGCCGCAATTGGTGCTGGGCGGTGCGGAAGGCACGCTCGGATTGGCGCTGGCGCCTTCGGCCCGGATTTCCGAACTCGCCCTGCCGGAAGCGGCCGATTCCGAACAGGTGGCGGCCTCGGTGCAGCTTCTGCGCCGGTTGAACCTGCCGCCGGTTCTGGTCGGCAAGATGCCGATCCTTGGCCGCAGGGTGGCCGGGGCGGGGCGCGCGGCGCTGGCGCGGATGCTGGCGCTGGGCGTGCCGAAGCGGCGGCTCGAGATCGCGCTGGACGGGTTCGGCGCGCCGCTGCCCGATCTGCCCGACCCCGAAACCCCCGCGTCGATGCGCGGCATGGGCGAGGTCGAGGTTCTGCATCGCTGGCTTGCGGCGCAAGTGAACGAGGCGATGCGGCTTCTGGATGCGCGTGTGGCGCGGCGGCCTTCGGATATCGACCATATCCTTGTGCAGGGCTACGCCTTCCCGCTCTGGCGAGGCGGGCCGATGCATCAGGCGGGCCAGCGCGGCCTGATGGTCCTGCGCGCCGAGATGCATGGCTGGATGGAAGAGGATGCGCTGTGGCAGCCCTGCGCGCTGATCGACCGGATGATCGGCGAGGGGCGGCGGATCGCGGAACTGGACCGCGTCTGACGCCGGATCTGGCGCCCGGGCCTCAGGTCAGGGCCTCAGCCCAGAAAAATGCCCAGCACGACCAGCATCAGCCCCATGGCCGAAACCGCCAGCGCGCCCATGTTGATCACGACGACGCGCTGCAATTCGGACCGCATCCCTTCGTCGGGCAGACCGGCGCGGCGCACACGCAGGGCGCGCATCACGCAATAGAACAGGCCCGCGACACCGACCAGCGACACAAGGGTTCCTACCCAGACCATGGCCTGCATTCTGCGGCTTCCTTCTTTTTGATCTCGCATCCCCCGCCTCTTGGCTAACGGCTGCCCGCCCGCCGCGCAAGCAAAGATCGGCTCGGAGGGGGCGAAGTTGGGGGTTGAAGCCTTGGGCAGGGCCGCGCTATCTGCGACGGCCTGATCCGGTGAAACAGCAAGGAGTGCCGCCATGGCCGACGCAAGTGACAGCTACGGTATCGCCGCGGACGAGCTGCGCCAGTTCATCGAGCGCTTCGAGCAGCTGGAAGCCGAGAAGAAGGACATTGCCGAGCAGCAGAAGGAAGTGATGGCCGAGGCCAAGGGCCGGGGTTATGACACCAAGGCGATGCGCAAGATCGTGGCGCTGCGCAAGAAGAAGCCCGACGATATCGCCGAAGAGGAAGCCGTCCTCGAGATGTACAAGACCGCTCTGGGCATGGCCTGAGGCCGGTTGCGCCCCCGGCTGTCCGGGGGCGTTCGACATTTGCGGCTGCCTGCGCAAAGGGCTTTCGGCGGCAGCAGGTTGCCCCGTTCCATGGCCCGGCCGGCGCCCGGGCCCCCACGCGCTACTTTTCCAGATGCTGCAAGACGTTCAAGAGCTTGCCCGCCGGATAGTTTTGATAGAAGCGCCGCACCCCCAGGGTTCCTCGACAGGGCCGTAGAGGACGGGGCAGCCCATGGCGCGGGCGCGCGTCAGAATCCCATCCAGATTGCCGACCTCGATCGACAGATCGGGCACCGCCGTCCCCGAGCCGCCTTCGCTTGCGATGCTGATCTGGACCGGCGCACTTGTCCCCGCCACCAGAGTCGCGATCCAGCCAAAGTCCATGGCGGGCGTCAGCCCGAAAAGCTGCTCGTAAAAGGCCCGCGTCTCGGCGACATCCGCCGCGAAGACATTGGCCACAATCCGCAAGACTGCCATCCGCTCCCTCCGATCCTTGTCCTGGATACACCCATTCCCGCGCCGGGGCAGGTCTCAGCCGGATCAAAGACGGGCAAGGCGTCCTTTGGCCCCGTCGGTCAACCTCTCGCCGTCCCGGACCGTTTTCCCCGGCCCACAGCGACACGGGCGGCGCTTTGCAGCCATCACGCCGCGATGAAGGTGACGCCGGGCATCTGGCGGATCAGGGCCACATCCTCGGCATAGCGGGCGGTCATCGCGGTCACGATCTCATCGGTCCAGCCGGGCAGGGTGAACTCCATCTCGACCTTGTCCTTCAGCGCGAACTTGTCGAGGAAGGCCGAAACGATGCGGCGGCGCTGCTGGATCGAGGCGGGCGGGTGCGTCTCGATGTAGTTCTGCATCCGGGCCATGCCTTCGGGCGACATGATGCCCGACAGCAGTTCGTCGGTTTCCTCAAGCCGGGTCGTGTCGTCATGGCCCGAGACTGCCTGCAAGACTTCGGGCCAGATCAGCGGCGTGTCCTCGTCGCACCAGATCACCAGGGGCACGCCGGGATTCTGGCGCAGGATCTGGCTGACGACATCCGACCAGCGCAGGGCGGCGGGATCGGACCCTTCGATGAATTCCTCATAGGTCTTGCCCTTCTGCTTCTCGAACAGGGCGGGCAGGAAGGTCGCCGGGTTGCGGATCGCCAGATGGAACTCGGCCTCGATCTCGGGGAAGATCTGGGTGAAGGCGCGGATGCGTTCGCCCGCGAAGCCATACATCTGGCCGCGCAGCACCCATTGCGGGAAGGACAGGAAGCTGTCCCAGGACAGGACCAACCGCTCGGCCAGATCCTCGTCCATGATCTGCTCCAGCACCAGTGCCTGGGTCTCGACCGTGGCCGAACCGCCCTTGAGTTGCACCGCCGTGTCGCGCAGCAGCTTGCGATAGCGCGTCGGCGCCGGAACGACGATGCCCTTCTCCGCCAGCAGGCCGCGGTTCTTCAAAAGGCAGCGGACCAGCCGTTCTTCATCGGTGCAATGGGCGCCAAGGTGATAGACGATGCGCATGGATCGGGGCCTGCTCGGGTCTTGTTGGGCCGGAACGGCCATTTTCGGCAGTATACGGCGTTTTCTTTACAGATAAACCGCTTTCCTGTAAGCCGCCGCCAAGATGTCCGAGCAAATCCGTCAACTTCCCCGCCGCCCGTCGCGCCGCCTGCCCTTGCGCTTCGACCCCTGGTCGCTGGGTGCGCTCTTGATCGCGGGGCTGGTGCTGGCGCCGGTGCTGTCGGTGGTCTGGATCGCCTTCCATCCGGTCGAGAATATCTGGCCCCATCTGGCCCAGTCGGTGCTGCCGCGCTATCTGCGCACGACCTTCCTGCTGATGGCCATGGTGGCGGCGCTGACCGCGTCGGTCGGCACCGGGGCGGCCTGGCTGGTCAGCATGTATGATTTCCCCGGCCGCCGCTGGCTGGACCATGCGCTGCTCTTCCCTCTGGCGATCCCGGCCTATGTCGGGGCCTATGCGCTGGTCGATGTGCTGGATTATGGCGGGCCGGTGCAGGGCGCGCTGCGCGCCGCGATGGGCTGGACCTCGGCGCGCGACTACTGGTTCCCCGAGACCCGCTCGCTCTGGGCGGCGGGGCTGGTCCTTTCGGCGGCGCTGTATCCCTATGTCTATCTTCTGGCCCGCGCGGCCTTTCGCGAGCAATCGGGCTGTACCTATGAGGTCGCGCGTGCCCTGGGGCAGGGCCCCTGGGGCCTGTTCCGCCGCGTCGGCCTGCCCATGGCGCGCCCCGCCATCGCGGCGGGCGTGGCGCTGGCGATGATGGAGACGCTGGCCGATTACGGCTCGATCACCTATTTCGGGGTGCAGACGCTGACGGCGGGGATCTTCTCGACCTGGCTGGATGGCGGCAATGCCGGTGGCGCGGCGCAGATCGCCTGTGTGGTTCTGGGCCTGATCGTCACGCTGGTCGCACTGGAGCGGGTGTCGCGGCGCAATGCCCGCTTTCATCGCGTCGGCCGGTCGCAACGCCCGATCGCCCGGACGCAACTGGACGGGCGGCAGGGCTGGATCGCCTTCGCCCTTTGTTTCTTGCCCTTTGCCTGCGGCTTTCTGCTGCCGGTCGGCGTGATGCTGTTCCACGCCTCGCAGGCGCCCGCGCAATGGCTGGCGCCGGGGCTACTGGTGGCGCTGAAGAACACGCTGCTGGTGGCGGGGCTGGCGTCGCTGGCCACGGTGGCGGCGGCCCTTCTGGCGGTTTACGGGCTGCGCCTGTCGGGCAGCGCGGCGGGGCGCTGGCTTCTGCCCCTGACGACGCTGGGTTATGCGACGCCCGGCGCGGTGCTGGCGGTGGGGCTGCTGATCCCGCTGGCCGCGCTGGACCACCGCCTGGCCGACGGCATCGAGGCGCTGACCGGCACGGACCCCGGCCTGATGATCACCGGCACCGCTTTCGCGCTGGGTCTGGCCTATCTGGTCCGCTTCTTCGGCGTGGCCCAGGGCGCGGTGGAAAGCGCCTTTGGCCGGGTCTCGCCCTCGCTGCCCATGGCGGCGCGCTCGCTGGGCCGCGGCCCGGGCGGTGCGCTGCGGGCGGTCTATCTGCCGATGATGCGCGGCTCGGTCCTGACGGCGCTGCTGGTTGTCTTTGTCGATTGCGTCAAGGAACTGCCCGCGACGCTGCTGCTGCGGCCGTTCAATTACAACACGCTTTCGACCCGCGTCTTCGAGCTGGCCTCGCTCGAGCGCCTGTCGGAAGCCGCGCCCGCCGCCCTTCTGGTCATGGGCATCGGCCTTGCCGCCGTGGCGGTCCTGGCCCGGACCAACCGCGCCTAGACCCTTGCGGGAAACGCCCGGCCTGATGTATGGGAAGCGCGCTGCCCTTATAGCTCAGCTGGTAGAGCATCTGATTTGTAATCAGAGGGTCGGGGGTTCAAGTCCCTCTGGGGGCACCACATTTCCTCTGCAAACCGGATGGCCTGTCCTGCGCTCTGGCGCCGCCCCGAGTGCCCATGACCGGGGCTGTTGCTTTCCTTGGACCGCCTGCTGACCGCGCCTAGCATGGTCAAGCAGGTCAGGACGCGGGCCGGGGCCTTTACGCAAGCCGCCATCCTGCCTAACCATGGCGGCGAAGGGCAGGGGCGGCATGGCGGAACCCACGGAATTGACACGCAGGGCCATGGCCGAGCTGCAAGGCCTGGCCCAGGGTCCGGCCAGCCCCGAGGGGCTGAACCGCGCGCTGCGCCTTCTGGCGAAATGGCGGTCGCAAATTCTGGCCAATACGGTGGCCCATCGCGGCGGGACGCGCCTCCCGTCCGGCCCATTCGCAGGTATGGACTATGCGGTCCGCGCCGCCGAGGGCGCCCGCGCCGCACGTCTTCTGGGAGCCTATGAGGCCTGCCTCGATCCGGTGATCGAGACGATCGTCGCCCGCGCCTATCCGCTGGTGATCGATATCGGTTGCGCCGAGGGGTTCTATGCCGTGGGTCTGGCCCGGCGCATGGCGCAAAGCCGCATCCTGGCCCGCGACATCGCGCCCCGTGCCCAGTCGCTGTGCCGCGATCTGGCGGCGGCGAATGGCGTGGCGGATCGGGTGGAGGTGGGCGGCGTCTTTGGCCATGGCGACTTTGCCTTGGCGCTGGGCCAGCCCACGGTGATCCTCTGCGATATCGAAGGGGGCGAGGCCGAGCTTCTGGACCCCATGGCCGCGCCCGGGCTTCTGGCGGCGGATATTCTGGTCGAGGTGCATGAAGGCCCGCATCCCGGCCTGACCGACAGGCTGACCGCCCGTTTCGCCGCCAGCCATCGCGTCACCCGGATCGACCGCAGGCTTGCCGTCGACCGCCTGCCCGACTGGGCCGAAAGCCTGTCGGACCTTGACCGGCTGCTGCTCCTTTGGGAATGGCGCGCCGCGCCGACGCCCTGGCTTTGGATGGAGCGGCGCGCGTGACCCCGGCCAATGCCGCGATCTGGTATGCGCCTGACGGCTATGATCCGGCCGAAAAGGGCATCAATGGCCGTCGTGTCGCGGGCGAAAGCTTCCTGCGCGGCTTCCTGCGCCATGCCGAGGCCGAGGAATTCGTCTGCCTGACCCATGGTCCGGGCGACGCGCAGCATTTCCGGGCCTTTGCCGCGCGGCAGGCCGTGACCCGGCCGATCCGCGGGGTGCGGCTGGAGGCCTCCGGCCAGATCGCTCCGGTTGCGGTGATCAGCTATCCCAGCCCGAATTTCGCGACCGAATGCTGGCGGCGCGCGCCGCTTGGCGGGGCGGCCCATGCGATCTGCGGCATCACGCATACCACCGCCACAAAGGCGGTGATGCAGGGCATGTTCGACCTGCGCTGCGCCCCGCAACAGCCCTGGGACGCGGTGATCTGCACTTCGCGCGCGGTGAAAGCCTCGCTCGAGGCGCAGATGGAGGCGGCGGATGCCTTTCTGGCCGCGCGGTTTCAGGGCCAGGTCCCGCCGCGCCCGCTGCTGCCGGTGCTGCCCTTGGGCGTTCATTGCGACGATTTCATCCCCGATGCCGCGGCAGGCGCCGCCCTGCGCGCGCGGCTGGGCATCGGCGGGGCCGATATCGCCTGCGCCATCATCGCCCGCCTGACCCCGCATGAGAAATTCGATCCGCTGCCGCTGTACCTGGCGCTCGCCCGCGCGCAACGCCAGACCGGGCTGCGGTTCCATCTGCTGCTCTGCGGTCAGTTCCGCGACGATTACGCCCGCAAGGTCTTTGCCGAGGGGGCGCGGGGCATGATGCCCGAGGTGGGCTTTCATATCCTCGATGGCGGCGAGGCGGCGGCGCGCAAGGCCACGCTTGCGGCGGCGCAGATCTTCCTTTTCCCGATCGACAATGTGCAGGAGACCTTTGGTCTGGCCCCGGTCGAGGCGATGGCGGCGGGCCTTCCGGTGATCGTGACCGACTGGGACGGGATGCGCGACACGGTGACCGAAGATGTCGGGATCCGCGTGCCGACCGAAGGGCCGCGCGCCGATCTGACCGGCCATCTGGGCCTGCGCCATTTCGGCGGCACCGATGGCTATGTGCAGTATCTCAGCCAATTGTCGGCGCTGACAAGGGTGGATCTGCGGGCGCTGACGGCGGCGCTGGTGGCCTTGGGCAGCGATGCGGGTCTGCGGGCGCGGATGGCGGCGGCGGGCCGGGCGCGGGCCAGGGCGCTTTACGACTGGTCGGTGGTGATCCCGCAATATCAGGCGCTCTGGGGTGAACAGGCGGCGATGCTGGCGCGGGCGCGGGAAACCTCTGCCGCCCCGGCGCCGCTTGACCCGCTGCGCCTGCCGCCCGCGCCGTCTCCGGGCGTGTTCTTCGCGGCCTATCCCAGCCGCAGCGGCCCGGATGTGACCCGCCGCTTCCGCGCCAGCCTGCGCCATGACCGGCCCGATCTGGCGGCGACCCTGGCCCTGCGTGACTATGCCGGGGTGAAGCGGGTCTTCGAAGCCCCGGCCCATGTCGCCCGCGTGCTGGCCGCGCTGGATGAGGCGGGGGCCGAGGGGGCGGAAGCGGGCGCTCTGGCGCGACGCAGCGAATTGCCGGGCCGGGCGCTTTTGCGCATCCTGCTCTGGCTCTTGAAATATGATCTTGCCGAGGAGGTGCCGCCATGACCGCGAAGACAGCCCTGATCACCGGCGCGGGGGCAGGCATCGGCCGCGCCACCGCGCGCCTTCTGCGCGAGGCCGGATGGCAGGTCGCGCTGATGGGGCGGCGGGCCGAGGCGTTGCAGGAAACCGCGGCGGGCGGGGCGGCGCTGATCCTGCCCGGCGATGTCGGTCTGCCCGGCGATGTGGATGCGGCCTTCGCCCGGATTGCGGCGGAATGGGGCCGGCTGGACCTTCTGTTCAACAATGCGGGCATATCGCTGCCGGGGCGCCCGATCGACGAGATCGCGGTCGAGGACTGGCTGGCCCTGTGCCAGACCAACATCACCGGCATGTTCCTCTGCGCCCGCGCGGCCTTTGGCCTGATGCGGCGGCAGGACCCGCAGGGCGGGCGGATCATCAACAATGGCTCGGTCTCGGCCCATGCGCCGCGACCCGGCTCGGTTCCCTATACGATGTCGAAACATGCCGTCAGCGGGCTGACCAAGACCCTTGCGCTGGATGGCCGCCGCTTCGGCATCGCCTGCGGCCAGATCGACATCGGCAATGCGCTGACCGACATGGCGGCGCGGTTCCAGGATGGCGTGCCGCAGGCCGATGGCAGCATCCGCAAAGAGCCGGTGATGCCGGTCGAGGATGTGGCGCGCACCGTCCTGCACATGGCCGGCCTGCCGCCGGATGTGAACATGCCCTTCGCCACGATCATGGCGCGTGACATGCCCTTCCTCGGCCGGGGCTGACCGGGCCGTCCGCCCTCAGGGGCGGCAGAACATGTCATAGACCAGGGTGATCGTGCGCAGCACCTTGGGGTCCTGGATCGAGTAATAGATCGTCTTGCCCTCGCGCCGCGTGGCGACCAGGCCCTCCAGCCGCAGCCGCGCCAGTTGCTGGCTGACCGCCGCCTGGCGCGAGGCGAGAAGCTGTTCCAGCTCGGTCACCGATTTCTCGCCCGAGGACAGGTGGCACAGGATCATCAGCCGCCCCTCATGGCTGAGCGCCTTGAGAAAACCGGCTGCCGCCGTGGCGCGGACAAGCATTTCGTCCGCAGGAACCTGGGCGCAGGGATCGGCATCCGGGGCATGCCCGGTCCGGGGAAGGGTCTGGGGCAGGGCGTCGGGATGGTCAAGCGACATGGCAGGGGGCCTTCGGACAAGACGGCAGGCGGAGAACACATTCAATAGCAGGAATGACAGGGTTTGGCGAGGGTTCCGCAAGGCCGGGGCCGCGCCGGGGCAAGACTTCGCTGTCCGATCCCCGCTGCGGCCCCTTGCCGTGCGGCCGATCTCGCGGCAAGCATGGCGGCGACCCGCGAAGGAGCCTGCGCATGACCCGTCTTTCCGCCTTCACCGCCCCCGGCCGCTTCTGGCGCGGCAACCTGCATACCCATTCCACCCGCTCGGACGGGGTGCTGAAACCCGAAGAGGTCTGCCGCCGCTATCGCGACGAGGGATATGATTTCCTGGCACTGACCGACCATTTCATCGGCGCCTACAATTATCCGATTGTCGATACCGTGCCCTTCCGCACCGAAGGCTTCACCACGATCCTGGGGGCAGAGTTGCATTCCGGGGCCATGGCGAATGGCGAGCTGTGGCATATCCTGGCCGTGGGCCTGCCTGCCGATTTCGCCCCGCCGAACAGCCCGGATTTCGGCGTGCATGACGGCATGGAATCGGGGGCGGACATCGCCGCCCGCGCGGTGGCTGCCGGGGCCTTTGTCGCCATCGCCCATCCGCAATGGTCGGGCCTGACGCTGGAAGACGCGCGCGGCATCAGCGCCGCCCATGCGGTCGAGATCTACAATCATGGCTGCGCCAATGGCTGCGACCGGCCCGACGGCTTTTCCATCGCCGACCTTCTGCTGACCGAGGGCCGCAAGCTGACCCTGATCGCGACGGATGACGCGCATTTCTACGAGCCCGACCATTTCGGCGGCTGGGTCATGGTCAAGGCCGAGGCGAACGAACCCGAGGCGCTGCTGGCGGCGCTGAAGCGCGGCGACTTTTACGCCTCGCAGGGGCCGGAACTGCGCGACGTGCGGATCGAGGGCGACAAGATGGTGATCGAATCCTCCGCCGTTGTCTCGGCCGTGGTCATGGGCAAGGGCACGGCGGCGAAATCGGTGCATGGCCATTCGATGACCCGCGCCGAGATCCCGCTGGAACGCTTCCGCAACTCGCCCTGGCTGCGGGTCTCGGTGATTGACGCCGCTGGCAAGCGCGCCTGGTCCAACCCGATCTGGCGCTGAAGGCGGCGGATCGGGCCTTAAATCCGATCTGGCGCGGAAGCCATCACCGGCCCGCCGCCCACCCGGCTGCGGGCCGAGCCCGACAGAAGGTCGGCGGCGATGCGGATCAGGCGGCGGTGCAGCCGCGCGGTGCGGTTGCGCAGATGGACCGCGGCATAAACCGTCTGGGTCAGGCGCGGCGCATCCTCGACCAGCCGGAACCGGCCCGTCGCCACCAGGTCGCGGGCGGCCTCGTCGATCACATAGCCGCTGCCGCCCATCTCGCGCAGCAGGGCGACGACGGTTTGCGACTGGCCGACCGAGAGCGGCGCCTGGGCCAGAAGCGGCGTCGCGCTGCGATGGTCGCGCTCGAAGGCGGGCGAGAAATGCGCGAAGATCGTGTCCTGCGGGTCGATCTGGGCCAGTCTCGTGGCCGATGAGCTGACAAGGCGGCAGGTCAGTTCCCCCACCGATTCGAAATGCAGGTCGGGATGGGGTTTCGGGGTGAAGAGCAAAGCGAAATCTTCGGCCCCGGTGACCAGGTCGAGCGCCATCTGCTGCGAATAGTCGGGTTCGATGTAGAACGAGGTCTGTGGCAGGGCGCGCCGCGCCTCGGCGATGAAACGGGCCAGGAAGGTGCTGGCAAGATCGTTCTGGATGCCCAGCCGCAGGGTCAGCGCCGTTTCGCCCGTTGGGGCGACCGCCCGCCGCGCCGCCACCCATTCCTGGCGCAGCATCCTTGCATGCGTCTCGAAGCGCAGCCCTTCGGTGGTCAGTTCCGTCCCCGCGCGCGAACGGCGCAGCAGCGTGGCGTTCAGCGCCTGTTCCAGCGCCTTGATCCGGGCCGAGACGGTGGATTGCGTGACGCCCAGCCGGTCGGCCGTGCGGTTGAAACTGCGGGTCTCGATCAGGTCAAGGAAGGTTTCGATCAGGTCGATCTGCATGGGCCGCGCCTCTGGCTGGCCCGGGGCGCGCGTCGCCCCCCGGACCCCCAGAGGATATTCGGGCCGGGATGAAGATGTAATCGGAATCTTCGATCAAAGCGCGTGGTCCTGCCGAATTGAACGGCGCAGGGCGGCGGCAGATATTGGCGGCGGAATCTGGACGGAGGGCGGCGGAATGGCCGAGTTTGCAAGTGCGCGGGTCGCGATCATCGGTGGCGGGGCAGTGGGCGTCTCGGCGCTGTATCATCTGTGCCTGGCGGGCTGGACCGACTGTATCCTGCTGGAAAAGAACGAGCTTACCGCAGGCTCGACCTGGCACGCGGCGGGCAATGTGCCGACCTTCTCGTCAAGCTGGTCGATCATGAACATGCAGCGCTATTCGGCGCAGCTTTATCGCGGCCTGGGCGAGGCCGTGGGCTATCCGATGAACTACCATGTCACCGGATCGGTGCGGCTGGGCCACAGCCGGGAGCGGTTGCAGGAATTCCAGCGCGTCGTCGGCATGGGGCGTTATCAGGGCATGGATCTGGGCATCCTGGCGCCGGACGAGATCCGCTCGAAATACCCTTTCCTCGAGACTCATGACCTGAGCGGTGCGCTCTATGACCCCTATGATGGCGATATCGACCCCGCGCAGCTGACGCAGGCCCTGGCGACCGGCGCGCGGGCCATGGGCGCGCGGATCGAACGGTTCTGCCCGGCGACCGGCGTGCGGCGCGAGAAGGGGGAATGGGTAATTTCCACCCCCAAGGGCGAGGTGCGGGCCGAGATCGTGGTCAATGCGGCGGGCTATTACGCGCGTGAGGTCGGCAAGTGGTTCGGCCGCGACCTGCCGATGATGGTGATGAGCCATCAATACATGCTGTTCGACACCGTGCCCGAGCTGGAGAAATGGACAGCCGAGACCGGCCACAAGCTGCCGCTCCTGCGCGACGTGGACAGTTCCTACTATCTGCGGCAGGAGAAGAACGGCTTCAATCTTGGCCCCTATGAGGCGAATTGCCGGGCGCATTGGGTGACGCCGGACGATCCCTTCCCCGAGGATTTCAGCTTCCAGCTGTTCCCCGACGATCTGGAGCGGCTGGAATGGCATATTGCCGATGCCATGGCGCGGGTGCCGCTTTTGGAAAAGGCCGGGCTGTCCAAGGTGATCAACGGTCCGATCCCCTATACGCCCGATGGCAACCCGCTGATCGGCCCGATGCCGGGTGTGCCCAATGCCTATGAGGCCTGCGTCTTCACCTTCGGCATCTGCCAGGCTGGCGGCGCCGGCAAGGTGCTGGCGGAATGGGTGACCGAGGGCGCGACGGAATGGGACATGTGGTCCTGCGACCCGCGCCGCTTCACCGCCTATACCGACCCCGACTATTGCGTGCAGAAGGGGATGGAGGTCTATGGCCATGAATATGGCATGCATTTCCCACATGCCCGCTGGCCTGCGGCCCCCGATCGCCGCGTCTCGGCGGTGCATGAGCGGGTGAAGGCGCTGGGCGGCCAGATGGCGCCCTATAATGGCTGGGAACGGGCCGAATGGTTCGCCAAGCCGGGGGACGACACGTCCTGGGAAGCGACGCAAACCTGGCGACGCGACGGGCCGTGGCAGAAGCGCGTGGCCGAGGAATGCGCCGCCGTGCGCGATGGCGTGGGCGTGCTGTGCCTGCCGGGCTTTACCCGGCTTCTGGTCAAGGGGCCGGGCGCGCGGGCGCATGTGGCGGGCCTGTCGGCCTCGCGCCTGCCGAAAGAGGGCAGGATCGGCCTCGTGTATTTCGCCGATGACAAGGGCCGGACCGTGACAGAGATGTCCTGCATGGTCCATGGCGACGATGCGGTCGGGCTGATCACCGCCGCCGTGGCGCAATGGCATGATGCCGATGTCCTGCGCAAAGGCCTGCCCGAGGGATGTGTGATCGAGGATCATTCCGCCGAGGTCGAATGTTTCATCGTCACCGGGCCAAAGGCGCGCGATCTGCTGGCCGGGATCGCCGATTCCGACCTGTCGCTGCCCTGGCTGTCGGTGCAGGAGCAGGCGAAGGTGGCGGGGCGGCCTTGCGCGCTGGTGCGCGTCTCGTTCGCGGGCGAGCTGGGCTGGGAGGTCCATTGCGGCCGCGCCGATGCGCCCGCGATCTATGACGCGCTTCTGGCAGGCGGGGCGGTGCCCTTCGGGATGCAGGCGCTGAACGCGCTGCGGATCGAGAAGGGCTATCGCGCCTGGAAGGGCGACCTGTCGACCGATTACACCTTGCTGCAGGCGGGGCTGGAGCGGTTCATCGACTGGAACCACGACTTCCCCGGCAAGGCCGCCCTTGCCGCCGAAAAGCAGCGCGGCGTGAGCAAGCGTTTCGTGACGCTGGACCTGGCCGCCAGCGATTTCGACGCGCCCTATATGGCGACGGTCTGGGCCGGGGATCAGGTGGCGGGCGAGGTCACCTCCTGCGCCATGGGCTACCGCACCGGCAAGCTTTTGGCGCTGGGCACGGTGCGCAGCGATCTGGCCGTCGAAGGCACGGTGCTGGAGGTCGAGATCTTCGGCGCGCGGGTGGCGGCGAAAGTGCTGGCCGACGCGCCGGTCTGGGACCCGAAGAACGAACGCCTGCGCGCGTGACCAGGCCCCGGGGGGCTGTCTGCCCCCCGGCCCCTCCGAGGATATTTCTGGACAGATGAAAGCGGCAAGGTGATGAGCGGGATACCGGAACGGGCGCGGGCGGTGGTGATCGGCGGGGGGGTCTCGGGCTGTTCCGTGGCCTATCACCTGGCCAAGGCGGGCTGGACGGATGTGGTGCTGCTGGAGCGCAAGCGCCTGACCTCGGGCACGACCTGGCACGCCGCCGGGCTGATCGGCCAATTGCGCGGATCGGCCAACATGACCCGGCTGGCGAAATATTCCGCCGATCTTTACCGCGGGCTGGAGGCCGAGACCGGGGTGGCGACCGGGATGAAGCAGGTCGGCTCGATCTCGGTCGCGCTGACGAAGGAGCGGCACGAGGAACTGTTGCGCCAGGCCACGGTGGCGCGGATCTTCGATGTCGAGGTGCATGAGATCTCGCCCGCCGAGGCCAAGGCGAAATACCCCCATCTGAACATCGACGGCGTCGTCGGTGCGGTGGCCTTGCCGCTGGACGGGCAATGCGACCCCGCGAACATCGCCATGGCGCTGGCCAAGGGGGCGCGGCAGCGCGGCGCGAAGATCATCGAGGGCGCCCTGGTGACGAAGGTGACCACTTCGGGAGGCCGGGTCACCGGCGTCGATTACGACCATGGCGGCGAGACCGGGCATATCGCCGCCGATGTCGTGGTCAATTGCGGCGGCATGTGGGGGCGCGATCTGGCGGCGCACAATGGCGTCACGCTGCCGCTGCACGCCTGCGAACACTTCTATCTGGTGACCGAGCCGGTCGCGGGCTTGGGCGACCTGCCGGTGCTGCGGGTGCCGGATGAATGCGCCTATTACAAATCCGACGCGGGCAAGATGATGCTGGGCGCCTTCGAGCCAAAGGCGAAACCCTGGGGCATGGGCGGTATCCGGCCGGATTTCGAATTCGACACGCTGCCCGAGGATTGGGAGCATTTCATGCCCATCCTCGAGATGGCGACCAACCGGATGCCCCTGTTCGAGACGGCGGGCATCCACACCTTCTTCAACGGGCCGGAAAGCTTCACCCCCGACGACCGCTATTATCTGGGCGAGGCGCCCGAGCTGCGCGGCTACTGGATCGCGGCGGGGTACAACTCCATCGGCATCGTCTCGTCCGGCGGGGCCGGGCAGGCGCTGGCGCATTGGATCACCGAAGGCGAGCCGCCCTTTGACCTTTGGGAAGTGGATATCCGCCGGGCGCAACCCTTCCAGAAGAACCGCCGCTATCTGAAGGAACGGGTCGGCGAGACGCTGGGCCTTCTCTATGCCGACCATTTCCCCTATCGCCAGATGGCGACGGCGCGGGGGGTGCGGCGGTCTCCGATCCATGACCAGCTGGCGGCGCGCGGCGCGGTCTTTGGCGAGGTCGCGGGCTGGGAGCGGGCGAACTGGTTCGCGAAGCCCGGACAAGAGCGGGAATACCGCTATTCCTGGGGGCGGCAGAACTGGTTCGACAACCAGAAGGCCGAGCATCTGGCGGTGCGCGAACGCGCGGGCCTGTTCGACATGACCTCCTTCGGCAAGATCCGGGTCGAGGGCCGCGATGCGATGGCCTTCCTGAACCGGGTCTGTTCGGCGCAGATGGACGTGGCGGCGGGGCGGATCGTCTATACGATGTTCCTGAACGACCGCGGCGGGATCGAGGCCGACCTGACCGTCACGCGCCTGTCCGAGACCGCCTATCTTCTGGTCGTGCCGGGGGCGACGCTGACGCGCAACCTGGCCTGGCTGCGCGCCAATCTGGGCGGGGATTTCGCCGTCGTGACCGATGTGACGGCGGCGGAATCGGTCCTCTGCCTGATGGGGCCGCAATCGCGCGACATCCTGGCCAGGGTTTCGCCGAACGACTTCGGCAATGCCGCACATCCCTTTGGCACGGCGAGGGAAATCGAGATCGGCATGGGCCTCGCCCGCGCGCATCGGGTGACCTATGTCGGCGAACTGGGCTGGGAGCTTTATGTCTCGGCCGACCAGACCGCCCATGTCTTCGAGGCGCTGATGGAGGCCGCGCCGGAGCTGACGCTCTGCGGGCTGCACACGCTCGATTCCTGCCGGATCGAGAAGGCCTATCGCCATTGGGGCCATGACATCACCGATGAGGATCATGTGCTTGAGGCGGGGCTGGGCTTCACCGTGTCGCGCAAGAAACCCGATTTCATCGGGCGCGAGGCGGTGTTGCGCCGCGAGGAGGCGGGGCTGTCGCGGCGGATGGTGCAGTTCCGGCTGGAAGATCCCGCGCCGCTTCTGTTCCACAACGAGGCGGTGGTGCGCGACGGCCGGATCGTCGGGCCGGTGACCTCGGGCGCCTATGGGCATTTCCTGGGGGGCGCGGTGGGCATGGGCTATGTGCCCTGCGCTGGGCAATCTGAAGAAGAGGTGCTGGCCTCACGCTACGAAATCGAAGTGGCCGGTCGGCGGCATGCTGCGGTGGCAAGTCTGGTGCCGATGCATGACCCGAAATCCGAACGGGTGCGGATGTGACCGGCCCCGGGGCTCTGCCCCGGACCCCGGGATATTTGTGAACAGAAGAAGGGAGGGCGACGTGAGGACATTGGAACGGCATGACGCTTTCTGGCAGTTGCACCAGTCGGGCTGTTTCGTCATCCCGAACCCCTGGGATGCGGGATCGGCGCGGATGATGGCGGCCCTGGGCGCGCGGGCGCTGGCGACATCCTCCGCCGCCCATGCCTTCACTCTGGGCCGCCCGGATATGGGCGGGGTCAGCCGCGACGAGGCGCTGGCCCATGCGGGCGATCTGCTGGCGGCGACCGACCTGCCGGTCTCGGGCGATTTCGAGAACGGCTTTGGCGATGACCCGGACACGGTGGCCGAGACGGTGCGGCTGGCGGCCGAGGTCGGCCTGTCCGGCATCTCGGTCGAGGATACGCGGATGGTCATTGGCAATCCGGCCTATGACCGCGCCCTGGCGGTCGAACGGGTGCGGGCGGGGGCGGCGGCGGCGCGGGCCCTGGGGCGGCCCTTCGTCTTTTGCGCCCGCGCCGACGGGGTGATGAACGGGGCCTATGACCTGGCCGAGGGCATCGCGCGCCTGCGGGCCTATGAGGCGGCGGGGGCGGATCTTCTGTATCTGCCGGTGCCGCCGGGGCGGGCGGAGCTGGCGAAGGTGCTGGCTTCCGTGACGAAGCCGGTGAATGCGCTGGCGGCGGGGCCGTTGAAGGCGCTGAGCGTGGCGGAACTGGCGGCGATGGGGGTGCGGCGCATCTCGACCGGCAGCCAGATTGCCCGGGCGACGCATGCGGCGATCCGCGACGCAATGGTGGGCATGTTGGGGCAGGGGTCTTTCGCCGGTCTGGCGTGGGCGATGCCGGGCGATGAGGTTGACGCGCTGTTGCGCCAGGGGGCGGGGCGCGGCGAGAAGGAGGATCAGAGATGAGCGATCTTGATGAGGCCTGCGCGCCCTCGCGGGCAAGGCGGGCAGGCGGGCGGCAGGCGCGGGTGGCGATGCGCGCCGCCCCGCTGGCCGAGGATGTGCGGCCGGTCCGGGCGGGCCTGCCGGGGGGGCAGTACCGGCCCCTCACCGATGCGGGCGTGGCGCAGATCCATGCCGCGGCGCTGGATGCGTTGGAAGAGATCGGGCTGAGCCAGGCGCCGAAATCCGGGGTCGAGATTCTGACCGCCGCCGGGGCGGTGCAGGGCGATGACGGGCGGATGCGTTTTCCCCGCGCCCTGGTCGAGGACATGCTGGCCGTGGCGGCGCGCGATATCACGCTCTTTGCGCGCGACCCCAAGCACGACCTGCACCTGACCGGCACCAATGTGCATTACGGCACGGCCGGGGCCGCGGTGCATATCGTCGATCCGATCAACCTGACCTATCGCGATTCCACCGCGCAGGACCTGTATGATGCGGCGCGGCTGGTCGACAATCTGGACAATATCCATTTCTACCAGCGCACCATGGTCTGCCGCGATGTGCTGGACAATCGCGAGATGGATCTCAACACGCTTTACGGCAGCCTGGCGGGCACCACGAAACATGTGGGCACATCTTTCAGCGATCCGGCGCATGTCGCCGATTGCTTCGAGATGCTGCATATGGTGGCGGGCGGCGAGGAGAAATGGCTGGAACGGCCCTTCGTCAGCAATTCCAACTGTTTCGTCGTGCCGCCGATGAAATTCGCCGAGGAATCCTGCATCACGATGGAGGATTGCATCCGCCGCGGGATGCCGATGCTCCTGCTGTCGGCGGGCCAGGCCGGGGCCACCGCGCCGGCGCCGATCGCCTTGACCATCGTGCAGGCGGTGGCGGAATGTCTGGCCGGGGTGGTCTATGTCAACGCGATCAAGAAGGGTGCCCCGGCGATCTTCGGCACCTGGCCCTTCGTCTCGGACCTGCGCACCGGCGCCATGTCGGGCGGGTCCGCCGAACAGGCGCTGCTGACCGCAGGCTGTGCGCAGATGCACCGCTTCTACGGCCTGCCCGGCGGCGCGGCGAGCGGTATTTCCGACAGCAAGCTGCCCGACATGCAGGCGGGCTGGGAACAGGGCATCACCAATGCGCTGGCGGGCCTCGCCGGGCTGAACATGTGCTACGAGGCCGTCGGCATGCATGCCAGCCTTCTGGGCTTCTGCCTTGAAAGCCTGGTCCTTGGCGATGACCTTCTTGGCCAGACCATGCGTCTGGTGCGGGGCATCGACGTGACGCCCGACAAGACCAGCCTTGATGCGATGAAAGAGGTCTGTCTGGGCGGACCTGGCCACTACCTCGGCTCGGACCAGACGCTCAAGCTGATGCAGACCGAATATGTCTATCCCAAGGTCGGCAACCGCATGAGCCCCAAGGAATGGGCCGAGGCCGGAAAGCCACTGCTTCTGGACAAGGCCATCGCGCGCAAGAACGAGATCCTGTCCAAGGCGGGTTGCGTGGTCGATCCCGAGATCGACGCGGCAATCCGTCAGCGGTACAACATCTACTTCCACTAGGGCGGCGGGCGGTCGGACCGCCCCTTGCGACAGGTCGCGGAATGGCAATTGCGTGCCGGTTTCGAACCTCAATCCCCCCCGGCGGCGGCTTGCAAATGCGCATCCGCCGCCGCAGAGTTGGAGCCGAGCAAGGGGCCGCGCGGCGCCTTCGGATACGGCAAGGAGAGACGCGATGATCCCGCAGAACATGACCAAATTCTACATCAACGGCGAATGGGTCGAACCGCTGTCCAAGACCCGCATCGGGGTGGAAAACCCCGCGACCGAAGAGATCGTCTGCGAAGTGGCGCTGGGCAATGCGCAGGATGCCGACCGCGCCATCCTGGCCGCCCGCGCGGCCTTCGACGCCTGGACCGTGACGCCCCCGGCTGAACGCATCGCCTTGGTCAAGCGCATCCTCGAGATCTACAACGAGCGCTACGAGGATTTCGCCCAGGTCATGTCGACCGAGATGGGCGCACCGATCACCTGGGCGCGCGGCGCGCAGGCCTGGGCCGGTCAGGTCCATATGGAAGCGACGATCAAGGCCGGCGAAGAGATGGTCTGGGAATACATGCGCGGCTCGACCCGCATCGTCCATGAAGGCATCGGGGTCTGCGCGCTGATCACGCCCTGGAACTGGCCGATGAACCAGATCGTCTGCAAGGTCGCGCCCGCGCTGATCGCGGGCTGCACCATGGTGCTGAAGCCGTCGGAAATCGCGCCGCTGTCGGGGGTCTTGTTCGCACAGGTCCTGCATGATGCGGGCGTGCCGAAGGGCGTCTTCAACCTGGTGAACGGCGCTGGCCCCGAGGTCGGCGCCCGCATGTCCTCGCATCCCGAGGTCGATATGGTGTCCTTCACCGGCTCGACCCGCGCGGGCACGGCCATCGCCGCCGCCGCAGCGCCGACCGTCAAGCGCGTGGCGCAGGAACTGGGCGGCAAGTCGCCCAACATCATCCTGCCGACAGCCGATATCGCCGAGGCGGTGAAGGCGGGCGTGACGGCGGTGATGTCGAACACGGGCCAGTCCTGCGACGCACCGACCCGGATGCTGGTGCCGCGCGCCCGTCAGGCCGAGGCCCTGGCCGCTGCCAAGGAAGCCACCGATGCGATCGTCACCGGCGATCCGCGCGACGAGGCCACGGTTCTGGGTCCGCTGGTTTCGAAAATGCAGTTCGACAAGGTGCAGAAGCTGATCCAGGCCGGGATCGACGAAGGTGCCACGCTGGTCACCGGCGGCCTTGGTCGCCCGGCGGACCTGAACCGCGGCTGGTTCGTGCGCCCGACCGTCTTCGGCGATGTGGTCAACTCGATGACCATCTCGAAAGAGGAAATCTTCGGGCCGGTCCTGGCGATCCAGCCCTATGACAGCATCGACGATGCCGTGCAGCAGGCCAATGACACGGTCTATGGTCTGGCCGCCTATATCGCCGGTCCGGTCGAGGATGCCAAACCCGTGGCGCGCCGTCTGCGGGCAGGGACGGTGAACCTGAACTACCCGGATTGGGACACTTCGGCCCCCTTCGGCGGCTACAAGCAATCGGGCAATGGCCGCGAATATGCCGATTGGGGCATCCATGACTTCTGCGAGGTCAAGGGCATCGTCGGCTGGGGCGCCTGACGGCAGCGAGAAAAGGGCCGGGTTTCGCGCGAATCCCGGCTCCGGTTTCCGGTGGGTGATCGGTCTTCGGGGGGAAGCAATGCGCTATGGCTATGTCGGTCTTGGCAATCTGGGTGGGCATCTTGCCGCCAGCCTGATCCGGGCAGGGCATGAGGTCACGGTCTATGACCGCGATCCCGCCAATGCCGAACGTCACCGGCAGATGGGGGCCAGGGTGGCAGCGTCGGTCACCGATCTGGCGGGGGCGGTCGATCATGTCTTCACCTGTCTGCCGCATCCGGCAGCGTCCGAAGCGGTGCTGGCCGAGTTGATGACGGTGCTGCCCGAAGGGGCGAGCTGGATCGAGAATTCGACCCTGGGCCGCGATGACGTGCAGCGCCTCGCCGGTCTGGCCCGTGTGGGCGGTGTGCGTATGCTCGAGGCACCGGTGACCGGCGGGGTCCATCTGGCGGCACGGGGCGAGATCACGGTCCTCGTCGGCGGCGACCAGGACCTTTACGACATGCACCGCCCGGCGCTCGAGGCCATCGGCAACCGGATCTTCCATATGGGGCCGCTGGGATCGGCGGCGGTGATCAAGGTCATCACCAACATGCTGGCCTTCATCCATCTTGTCGCCGATGGCGAGGCGCTGATGCTGGCCAAGCGCGGCGGGCTGGACCTCAAGACCGCATGGGAGGCGATTGCCGCCTCCTCCGGCACGTCTTTCGTGCATGAGACCGAGGGGCAGCTCATCCTGAACGGCTCCTATGACATCGCCTTCACCATGGATCTGGCGCTCAAGGATCTGGGATTCGCCATGGGCTTTGGCCGCGAATTCGGCGTGCCGCTGGATCTGGCGGCACAGACGGCGCAGACCTTCCTCAAGGGCAAGGCGGTCTATGGCGGCGGGGCGCAATCGACGCAGATCGTGAAGCTTCTGGAAGATGCGCTGGGCACCGACCTGCGCGCCGAGGGTTTTCCGGCGCGGCTGGAATAAGGCGACGCCGGGGGGCATACTGATTTTCGACGAAAATCAGAAAGAGCCATGCCGATGGACGACCAGAGCCTGACCCGCGCCGCGCGTTTGCTGCATCACCGAAAGTCTGGCCTGTCGCAGGGCGATCCCGCCGTGCCGCCGATCACCGCCACCGCCACCTTCCATCTGCCGCATGTGCAGGCGGGCGGGCATTTCTACGGCCGCAACGGCCTGCCGACCTGGGAAGCGGTCGAGACGCAGCTTTCCCTTCTGGAAGAGGCGGATTGCGTCAGCTTCCCCTCGGGCATGGCCGCGATTTCCGCCGCGCTTTTCGCCACGCTGAAACAGGGCGCGCGGCTGGTCGTGCCCTCGGATGGCTATTACGTCACCCGGGTCCTGTCGCAGGGCTTCCTGGCCCCCTTCGGCGTGACCGTCACCGAACTGCCGACGCGCGATTTCGCGACGGCGGATTTCACCGGCGTGGATGTGGTCTATCTGGAAACCCCGTCAAACCCCGGCCTTGACGCCATCGACATTGCCGCCACCTCCGCGCGCGCCAGGGCAGCCGGGGCAAGGGTCATTGCCGACAACACCACGATGACCCCCTATCTCCAGCGGCCGCTGGATCTGGGCTGCGACATGGTCGTGGCCGCCGATACCAAGGCCCCCTCGGGCCATTCCGATGTGCTCTTCGGCCATGTCGCCTCCCGCGACCCTTCGCTTGTCGCCCGCGTCCGCGACTGGCGGCGGATGTCGGGGTCGATTCCGGGGCCGTTCGAGGCCTTCCTTGTCCATCGCGGGCTTGAGACGCTGGAGCTGCGCCTGTCGCGCATGTGCGCCAGCGCCGCCGTTCTGGCCGAACGTCTTGCCGCCCATCCGGCGGTCAAGAACCTGCGCTATCCCGGCCTTAAAAGCGATCCGTCCCATGCCGTCACCCGCGCCCAGGCGGCGAATGGCGGCTTTCTGATCGTCTTCGAGCTGTCCGAT
>Ga0209369_1000397_pt1 | contig 65983 bp, 52 predicted proteins | sample EBPBio142010_DNA_FD_185865 | JGI IMG/M metagenome (GOLD analysis project Ga0209369, IMG submission 185865) | Wastewater treatment Type I Accumulibacter community from EBPR Bioreactor in Madison, WI, USA - Reactor 1_10/4/2010_ DNA (SPAdes)... | ecosystem: Engineered > Bioreactor > EBPR >...
AAGCTTGGCCGTCTTCTGGTGCCGGTGGGCTGGAAGGGCGCTCTGCTCTCCTGGTCCGGCTCGATGTTCGAATATCTGATGCCGCCGCTGGTCATGTCCGAGCCGCTTGGTTCGCTGCTTGACCAGACCAACAAGCTCGTGGTGCAGCGCCAGATCGATTATGCGTCCTCGCGCGGTCTGCCATGGGGTATTTCGGAAGCGGCGTTCAATGCGCGAGACGCGCATATGAACTACCAGTATTCCAATTTCGGTGTGCCCAATCTCGGTCTGCAGCGTGGCCTGTCGCGTAATGCGGTCATCGCGCCCTATGCGAGCCTGCTCGCCGCGCAGTATCAGCCTGCTGCCGCTGTCGCGAACCTGAAGCGCCTTGCCAAGCTCGGCGCGCTCGGACGCTATGGCTTCCATGATTCGGTGGACTTCACGCCGTCACGTGTTCGCGAAGGCGAACTCTGTGCTGTGGTGAAGAACTACTACGCCCATCACCACGGCATGGCGATCATCGCGGTCAACAACGTGATCTTTGAAGGCCGGATGCGCGAGCGTTTCCACTCCGATCCGGTGATCGAGGCCGCCGAACTGCTCCTGCAGGAAAAGGCACCGCGCGAAATCCCGATGATCTACGCCAAGACGGAAAATCCGATGCGCGTGGATTCGGGTGGCTTCGACGATGCGCCGATGCGGATTGTCGACAAGCCGTTCAAGGCGCCGCGCACCACGCATATGATGTCGAACGGACAATATGCGCTGATGGTGACAGCAAACGGTTCAGGCTACAGCCGCTGGCACAATTGGGACATTACCCGCTTCCACGCCGATGCGTCGGAAGACCTTCAGGGCACGTTCCTGTTCCTGCGCGACATGGAAAGCGGATACTGGTGGTCGGCAACCGGCGAACCGGTCCGCAACCCGGAAGAGGAAACCAAAACGGTCTTCACCGAAGACAAGGCGGAATTCTACAAGACCGCCGGTGACATCAAGACCGTTATGGAAGTGATCGTGTCGTCGGAATCGGACGGCGAAGGCCGCAGGCTCGACATCATCAACACGTCCGCCCGCGACCGTATGATCGAGGTCACCTCCTATGCGGAACTGGTGCTGACCGACAGCGACAGCGATGCCGCCCATCCGGCCTTTGCCAAGATGTTCGTAGAGACCGAAATCTCCGATAACGGTTCGACCATCTATGCCAAGCGCCGCAAGCGCGCGCCATCCGATCCGGATATCCACGTCGCGCATTTCGTGACCGATCTTTCCGGCTCGATCCGCGAAACGGAAGTCGAAACCGACCGCCGTGCCTTTGTCGGTCGTGGCCGCAGCTTGCGCGATGCGGCTGCCTTCGATCAGGGTGCCAAGTTCAACGGCAGCCAGGGTTGCGTGCTCGACCCGATCGCTTCGGTGCGTACACGTGTCCGCGTTCCGGCGCATAAAAAGGTGAGCCTCGTTTTCTGGACCTTCGCAGGCGGCAGCCGCGATGCGGTAGAACACGCCGTGGCGCTGCATCGGCATCCGGAAACCTTCGCCCGCGAATATTCGCTGTCATGGACCAGCTCGCAGGTGCAGCTCTACCATATCGGCATCAAGCCTGCCGAAGCTGCCGACTATCAGAAGGTGGCCGCCTATCTGCTCTATCCGGAGCGGACATTGCGCCAGCCGCCGGAAACCATCGCCAGCGGCCTCGGCAAGCAGTCCGACCTGTGGCCGATGTCGATATCCGGCGACTATCCGATTTTCGCATTGCGTATCGACAACGAAGCTGATCTCGACGTGTTGCGTGGTGTGCTGCGCGCGCAGGAATACTGGCGCTCGAAGGGCCTAACCGTCGATGTCGTGGCGGTCAACGAGCGTGCCTTCTCCTATGCGCAGGACACACAGCGCGCCATCGACTGGATCGTGGAAGGTTTCCGCGCCCGTGGTGGCGGTCAGCCGCACATCTTCGCGGTGCGCCGCGACCAGATGAGCGACGAAAGCTACAACACGCTGCTCGCCTCGGCGCGCATCGTCATGCATGCGCAGAACGGCTCGCTGGCCGAGCAGCTTCGTCGCAGCGAGGAAATCACCGTCGATCTGGCGGCGCGCGATGCCAAGACTGCCATTGGCGGTCAGGCTTCGGCTCAGGGGCTGGGTGCTGCGGGGCTTGCGCCTGTCGCCATTGAACGCGGGACGGAAGAACGCCGTCCTGTGGTCAAGCCTGTAGTAAACCGTCCTGCGCCGTCCGGGGACGATCTTCGTTTCTGGAATGGTTATGGTGGCTTTGCCGAGGACGGCAGCTATGTAGTGCGCGTCAACAACCGCGCCAACACGCCGCATCCGTGGATCAATGTGATCGCCAATCCGAATTTCGGCTTCCATGTCTCGGCGGAAGGTTCGGCCTTCACCTGGGCAGGCAACAGCCGCGATTATCAGCTCACCCCATGGGCGAACGATCCGGTCACGAACCGTCCGGGCGAGGCGATCTATGTCCTCGACCGTGAAACGGGCCGCACCTTTGCGCCAACGGCAAGCGTGCTGCGCGATGAGGCCGTGACCTATGAAGCGCGTCATGGCCACGGCTATTCGAGCTTCGGGGCACAGCATGGCGAATTGGCACTCGACCTCACCCACATCGTGGATGCGGACAAGCCGGTGCGCCTGTCTCGTCTGACCGTCACCAATAACGGGCGTTCCAAGCGCAAGCTGCGCGTCTATGGCTATGTGGAATGGGTGCTGGGCAATGCCCGCTCCAAGAACGTGCCTTTCATTGTACCTTCGCAGGACGAGGAATTGGGCGCACTCTTTGCAGGCAATCCGTATCATCCGGACAAGTCCGGGCAGATTGCTTTCTTTGCGGCAACCGAAAAGCCGCAATCCGTCACTGCCGACCGCAGCGAGTTCATCGGCACCACCGGTTCGGTGGACAAGCCGGAAGTCGTGCTGGCTGGCAAGGCGCTTTCGGGTACGGTCGAAGCAGGCCGCGATCCATGTGCGGCGCTCGCTCTTGATATCGAAGTGGGGCCGGGTGAAGCACGCGAGATCGTCTTCCTGCTCGGCAATGCCGCCGATCAGAGACAGGCGAAGGCGCTGATCGCCGAAACCCGCAAGGTGTCGTTCGGTGACAAGCTTGCTGCTGCCAGACAGCAGTGGGAAGGCCTGTTCGACCGCGTTCAGGTGAAAACGCCAGACCCTGCTTTCGACCTTCTGGTCAATGGCTGGCTGCCCTATCAGGCGATTGCCTGCCGTATATGGGCCCGCGCTGCCTTCTATCAGGCAAGTGGTGCGTTCGGCTTCCGTGATCAGTTGCAGGACACGCTGTCGCTGCTTCTGATTGATCCGACGCTTGCCCGCGCGCAGATACTCAATGCGGCATCACGCCAGTTCCCGGAAGGCGATGTCCAGCATTGGTGGCTGCCAGCGACCGGGGCGGGCGTCCGCACGCTGATCTCGGACGATGTTGTCTGGCTCGGCTATGGCGCTTCGCTTTATGTCGAGACGACGGGCGACCGCTCGATCCTCGATGAAAAGCTGCCGTTCCTCGAAGGGCGCAAGCTGGAGGAGGGCGAACACGATGCCTTCTATCAGCCGGAAATCTCCGAACAGACGGCAAGCCTTTATGAGCATTGCGCCTTGGCGCTCGACCTTGCTGTCGAGCGAACCGGCAAGCACGGTCTGCCGCTGATCCTCGGCGGCGACTGGAACGACGGCATGAATCTCGTCGGCGTGAAGGGAGAGGGCGAGAGCGTTTGGCTTGGCTGGTTCCTCGCCTATACGCTCGGTAAATTCATCCCGATTGCCGAAGGGCGCAAGGACAAGAAGCGCGTCGATATCTGGAAAGCACATCTGGAAAGCCTGACCGAAGCGCTCGACCGCGATGGTTGGGATGGCCAGTGGTATCGCCGTGGTTTCTACGACAACGGCGCACCGCTTGGCTCGAAGGACAGTGACGAATGCCAGATCGATGCCATCGCACAGTCGTGGAGCGTGCTTTCCGGCGTTGCCGATCCGAAGCGCGCCGAACAGGCGATGGCTTCGCTCGAAAAGTACCTGCTGGATGACGAAGGCGAATTGCTGCGTCTCTTCACGCCGCCTTTCGACAGGACCATTCAGGAGCCGGGCTACATCAAGGGGTATCCACCGGGCGTTCGTGAGAATGGCGGCCAGTACACCCACGGTGCGACCTGGGCCATTCTGGCGCTCGCCCGCATGGGCAAGACGGCTGAAGCATGGCGTCTGTTCTCGCTCATCAGCCCGGTCAGTCATGGTCGCAACCCGGATATCTACCGCGTCGAGCCTTATGTGATTGCAGCCGACATCTATTCTGTCGAGCCGCGTCGCGGGCAGGGTGGCTGGACCTGGTACACCGGTTCCGCCGGCTGGTTCTACCGCGTTGCGACGGAGGGTATCCTTGGCGTTACAAAACACGGCGACCGCCTGCATCTCGACCCGGCCTTGCCGCCGGAATGGGATGGCTATGAAGCCGAGCTCCGCTTTGGCGAAGCGCTCTATCGCGTGAAGGTCGTGGTAGGTGCCCCCAGTGCCAAGGACAAGGTGGTGAAGCTCAACGGTCGCAAGGTCGGCAAGCCGGAAGAGGGTGTGCCGATCAAGCCGGACGGAGAACACGAAATCGTCGTAGAGCTTCCCAAACAGAAGTGAACCGATTAAAAAGGCGGGTGAAAACCCGCCTTTTGCACGACTCGGCGAAGTAAAGCCGGATGTTTGTGCTATCGGAAACATGCTTTTTCTGGAGGCCGTCATGGCCAAGACTGATATTGCGCGCCGCGTCTACAATCACGCATGGAAGCTCGATCCCATCGTCCGCAGCCTTCTGGATACGGACTTCTACAAGCTTCTGATGCTGCAGATGATTTGGGGCCTTTACCCCAAGGTGGATGCAACCTTCTCGCTCATCAATCGCACGACTTCTGTGCGCCTTGCCGACGAAATCGATGAGGGCGAATTGCGTGCGCAGCTCGACCATGCCCGCACGCTGCGTTTCTCCAAGAAGGAAATGATCTGGCTGGCGGGTAACAGTTTCTATGGCCGCAAGCAGATTTTCCAGCCCGAGTTCCTGAACTGGCTGCACGATTTCCAGCTTCCGGAATATGATCTGCGCCGCAAGGACGGCCAGTACGAGCTGCATTTCCATGGACCGTGGTCGCACACGACCATGTGGGAAATTCCCGCACTTGCCATCATCAACGAGCTGCGTTCGCGCGCGGCGATGAAGAACCTCGGACCGTTTTCGCTCGACGTGCTTTATGCGCGCGCCAAGGCGAAGATGTGGAGCAAGGTTGAACGTCTGCGCCAGCTGCCGGGGCTGAAGATTTCCGACTTCGGCACGCGCCGCCGCCATTCCTTCCTGTGGCAGCGCTGGTGCGTCGAAGCGCTGAAGGAAGGCATTGGCGATGCCTTCACCGGCACCAGCAATGTGCTTCTGGCCATGGATACCGATCTTGAAGCACTTGGCACCAATGCGCATGAATTGCCGATGGTGCTGGCAGCTCTTGCCAAGAATGACGAGGAACTGCGCTCAGCCCCCTATCGCGTGCTGCAGGACTGGAACCGTTACTATGGCGGCAATCTTCTGATCGTTCTGCCCGATGCTTTCGGCACGGCTGCCTTCCTGCGTAATGCGCCGGACTGGGTTGCCGACTGGACCGGCTTTCGCCCCGACAGTGCCCCGCCCATCGAAGGCGGCGAGCGCATCATCGAGTGGTGGAAGTCACGCGGCAAGGACCCGCGCGAAAAGCTGCTGATCTTTTCCGACGCGCTCGATGTGGATACGATCGAGGAGACTTACCGTCACTTCGAAGGGCGTGTGCGTATGAGCTTCGGCTGGGGCACCAACCTCACCAATGATTTTGCAGGTTGCGCTCCGAAGGAAATCGAAGGGCTGAATGCCATCTCGCTGGTCTGCAAGGTGACGGATGCCAACGGCCATCCGGCGGTCAAGCTTTCCGACAATCCGCAAAAGGCGACCGGCGATCCCAAGGAAGTGGCTCGTTATCTCAAGTTCTTCGGAAATGAGGAGCGGGTGGAGCAGCTCGTCCGCGTGTGACGAGCTGCAACGAGCGATTAAAGCGCGTTTCGATCTGACTGGATCAGATCGGCGCCCTAATCTTTTGTTTTGACGCGCATCTTATCCGAAAACCGTTTCACACTTTTCGGGATGCGCTCTATTCCATCAACCGTGCGGTGCCGGAAACGCGGATAGAGCCGCCGCGCTCATTGCCGATCTGGGCGCGCAGATGTGACGGACTGCCCATATCCTCGCCCTGAAAGACTTCGATCTCGCCGCCATGCGGCCAGCCGCTATCACGCAGATAGGCGGCAAAGGCCGCCGTGGCCGCGCCAGTCGCCGGGTCTTCATAAACTCCGCCGGAGGCAAACGGGTTGCGGCTGTGGAAGCGCTTCGGCGTCTCGGAATAGATGAGCAGGATCGTCGTCCAGCCTTGCCGCTTCATCAGGATGCGCCCGCGCGTCATGTCGTAATGCATCGAAGCCAGCTTTTCGCGTGAACGAAGCGGAAGCACGATATGGTCCGCCCCGGCATGGATCAGGGCCGGTGCCGGACCGGGTGCCAGATCATCCTGTTCGAAACTGAACAGTGCCAGCGCCTGTTCCACTTCCGCATCATTGGCGGCACGCTGGCGCGTCGGTGGCGATTGCAGGCTGGCCGCAAACAGCTCGCCTTCCTTGCGGCCTTCGACGCTGATATCGCCATTGTTGAGCTTGAGTGCGAAACGTCCATCGCCCATGCGCATGGCCAACGCAGCGCCGAGAGCAATGGTAGCGTGACCGCAGAACGGCACTTCCATTTCCGGCGCAAAATAGCGAACGCGCCAGCTATCGTCCTCCGGCGCAGCAAAGGCGGTTTCGGAAAAGCCCACATCCTTTGCGATTTTCTGCATATCTTGCGGGGAGGGGAGGCGATCGGCGATCAACACTCCAGCGGGATTGCCGCCCTGATTGCCTTGCGAAAAGGCAGCAATGCGCAACACGTCCATGGTTTCTCCTCGCCAGTCTGATTCGTGTCCCGCCCACCCCTATAAAAGGCGTGAAATGTGGCTGGTCAAGCAGTCTGTCGGCTAGCGGAAACTATCAACAGCATAGGTCGTTCCATCTCCTCCGACAGTGCTGGCCATGCCGCGATCTGCTCTGGCGACGGATGCCATTCCTCCAGCCGGTTGATGGCAAATCCGGCCTCAATCAGCGCATTAACGGAGGTGCTGAGGCGGCGGTGATATTTGATGACACCCTCTGCCAGCCAATCGGTCCGCCTCTCACCTTCCACTGCATAATGATAGACCGGCCAGCGCTTCTGGCCGTTGCCTTCCTCGATCCAGCCCGGCGTAAGCGGCGCCATGAAGATCGGATGCTCAATCGTGAAAACAAAGCGACCTTCTGGCCGCAAAGCTGCATGGATCGCTTTCAAAAGACGCGGGAAGTCGCGGATATAGTGAAAGGCCAAAGAACTGTAGACGAGATCGAAGCTTGCTTCTGGAAGTTCCAGCCTTTCCATGTCGGCCTGAATGTAGCGAATGGCGTCATCCTGTGTGTCGCGGCGTGCGCGTTCGAGCATGTTTTCTGAAAGGTCGTAGCCGGTGAGGGAGGCAGCTCCCTGTTCGCGAGCAAAGCGGCAAAACCAGCCGAAACCGCAACCGAGATCGGCAACGTCACGGCCGGTCAGATCGGGCAAAAGTGAACGGACAAGTGGCCATTCAGGCGCGCCTTCCAGCCCATGCACGGAACGTGGCAACTGGCTGTAAGCGGCGAAGAATTCGTCGCGATCATAAATATTCTGGGCCATGGTCTATCGTTCGGTCAGTGCGAGTTTTGCCCCGAGCGCGACGAAGGCGGCAGCAAAGCTGCGGCGCATCCATGCAAGCACAGCGGGGCGCGAGATGATCTGGTTACGGACGGCGGCTGCGAACACACCGTAGAACGCAAACACCACGAATGTCATCGCCATGAAGACGAGAGACAGTTCCACCATACGGGCAACCGTCCCGCCCTGCTGCGTATTTACGAACTGCGGCAGGAAGGCAAAGAAGAATATCGACAGTTTGGGGTTCAGCAGATTGACGAGGATCGCCGACCAGATGACCTCACGGTCCGAACGCGGCGCGTCGTTGGTTTCGATCTTCAGTGTGCCATGCTCCTTGAGCGTCATCCACGCCATATAGAGCAGATAGGCAACGCCTGCATATTTGATGACCTCGAAAGCAAGTGCGCTGGTATGGAGCAGAGCCGCCAGCCCTGTCACGGCAGCCAGCATATGCGGCACGATGCCGAGCGTGCAGCCGAGCGCGGCAATGACTGAGGCCCGTGCGCCACGGGACAGCCCTGCCGCAAGCGTTACCAGCACGCCAGTACCAGGCGATGCAACGATGATGAAGGATGTCAGCAGAAATTCGATGCTCATGATGTTCTGGACTCCTGTTCGGACCTTGTCGGAAAAGGTCGACGCAGGCCGGACGCATCATGTCACGGCTTTGCCTTGCGTCAATCCTTCATCTCATGCGCCCATGGCGGGTTTGCACCTGCACGCGAGACGGTGACGGCAGCAGCCCGGACCCCGAGCGCGACGGCGGAATGAATCTGGTCTTCAGTCAGTCCGGCAAGCGCGTCCTTGTCGAGAAGGCCCTGATTGTGAAGGCTGGCGAGAATGCCCGCATTGACCGTGTCGCCCGCGCCAACGGTGTCAATCACGTCCACTTTCACACCCGGCACGCGCACGGTTGCCTTGGTCGTATAGGCGTCAGCGCCATGCGCGCCCTTGGTGATGACCACCAGTTTCGGTCCGAGCTTCAGCCATTCGGCTGCGATTTCGTCGTGGCTGCCCTTTTCGCCAAACCAGGCGAGATCTTCATCGGAGAGCTTCACGATATCGGCGAGCGCGATCATGCGCTTCATGCGCGCCAGATGTTTTTCGCGGTCGGTGATGAAGCCAGCACGGATATTCGGGTCGAGGAACATGACCCGCCTTGGTGCCTCACGCGTCATCAGCGCTTCATAGACGCTGCCGCACGGTTCGGAAATCAGGCTGATGCAGCCGAACAGCATGGCGTCGATGGCATCATCGACATAGGGCATGTCGCTCTCGGCCAGCATGCGGCCAGCAGTATTTTCATCATAGAAGGCGTAACGCGCCTGCCCATCGACCAGACGCACGAAAGCCAGTGTCGTCGGGCGGTCCGAGATTGCGGCAAAAGAATAATCGACATTGGATCGCGCCAGATTATCGCGCAGCACCTCGCCGAAAAAATCGGAGGAAATGCCTGAAAAGAAACCGGTTGGGACCTCAAGGCGTCCAAGTGCGATGGCCGTGTTGAAGACGGAGCCACCCGCGAAAGGCTGGAATGCGGTCTCTCCCGCTGCGGTTTCGCGTGGCAGCATGTCGATCAGGGATTCACCGCAGCAAAGGATCATGAAGGCACAACTCTGTTGTTAAATCGATTGAAACAGACATAAGCACAAAAGCGCGAAGAATTTCAATCTCCGCGCTTTGTTAAGATGTCAGACGTGCTGGCCGCCATTGATATGAATTTCCGAACCCGTCACATAGGATGAGGCCTCGGAGCAGAGGAAGTAGATGGTTTCCGCCACTTCCGATGTCTTGCCGAGGCGGCGCATCGGAAGCTGTTCCACTAGCTTGTCGGTTCCCGGTGAAAGGATCGCCGTATCGATTTCTCCCGGTGCAATGGCATTGACGCGGATACCGTAAGGGCCGAAGTCGGAGGCCATTTCGCGGGTCAGGGCAGCAAGTGCGGCCTTCGATGTAGCATAGGCGGTTCCGGCAAATGGGTGCACGCGGCTACCCGCGATCGAGGTCACATTGACCACCGAGCCATGTGCAGCCTCGAGTTCCTTGAACAGGCCACGTGCCAGCATGATCGAGGCAAGGAAGTTGACCTGAAATACATCGCGCCAGACCGCCATGGGCGTTTCGATGGAATTCATGCGGCGTCCGCCCTCCGCCTTCGGCGAAATACCTGCATTGTTGACTAGTGCATGAAGCTTGCTGCCATCGGCTTCGAGACGGCGGCGGATTTCAGCGATTGCCTTGCCGACATCTTCCTGATCGGCGAGGTCGACCTTGATGTGATCTTCCGGACCGGCAGGCCAGGGGCAATTGTCGGAAAAATCCTGTCGCGAGCAGGTGATGACGCGCCACCCGGCCCGCGAAAAACGCTTCACCGTCGCATGGCCGATGCCACGGCTGGCACCGGTCAGGACCAGAGTTTTACGTTCGGTATCCGCCTTGGGAGTATCGGAACCGGCAACGTCTGTTTTGGTGACTTGGGACATGGAAACCTCGCTCTCCAATCTTGAATAGACCAAGCCGCTCAAGATTTCGAGGGGAATTAAAGCGCATCACGAAAAGTGTGAAACGGTTTTCGGAAACTGTGCGTGTTAGCGGAAATAGTGAGAGCGTTGATCTGACTTAATCAGATCGAAACGCGCTCGAACAAGCTTGTATTGAAGCTGCTTCACTTGATCGCGAGTAAAGACCGCCAGTGGCGGCCTCTATTGATGTTACTGTGAATTACCCATGATGATATCGAGCAATGTCGTTGATTTTCCTGGCTGCTGCGGCTGCCCGCCGCCCACGTCGCCTGGCGGCATCGGGCGGTAATTGTCATTGGCATTGGCCGGGTAAGTCGCAGCGCCGGGCTGTTCGGCGAGTGGGCGGCCCGTCTCATTCGACTGCTGGATACCGCTGCGGGCAGCGGAATCCGGAGCAGGTGGCCAGTAGCCGTCATCACCATTAGCCGCCATCGGCTGATTGCCATAGGAATCCTGCGGCATCATGCCGGGATCGTAAGGCGCATTCGGATCGATGCCGTCGCTGCCACCGGGAACGACGTTCTGGATATCGTAATGGCCGGGAAGCTCGGCAATCGGCACGCCCTTATGTGCTTCCTTCATGAAGTTTTTCCAAGCGGCGACCGGTAGGGTCGAACCGAACACGCGCTTCATGCCCTTGCCGTCATCATTGCCGAACCATACACCGGTTGTGAGGTTGGCCGTATAGCCGACAAACCACGCATCGCGGAAATTCTGGCTGGTGCCGGTCTTGCCTGCTGCGGGCCAGCCGAAGGCGGCGCGCTTTGCCGTCCCGTCTTCCACCGTGCGCCGCAGCATGGCGTTCATCATGCCGACATTGCGTTCATCGATGACACGCGGGCCAACGCCATCTTCCTTCTGATAAAGAACCTTGCCGTCGGAATCCGTCACCTTGGTGATGAAATAGACCGGCGCGCGATAGCCGCCATTGGCAAAGGGCACATAGGCATCGGTCAGTTCCAACAGGGTCACTTCCGACGTGCCGAGTGCCAGCGAGGCATTGGCTTCGAGTTTGGACTGAACGCCAAGCCGATGGGCCGTGTCGATCACGGTCTGCGGGCCGACTTCCATCACGAGCTGCGCCGCAACGGAGTTCAGTGAATGAGAAAGGGCGGTAGCCAGCGTCACCTGTCCCATATATTTGCCGTTATCGTTGCTCGGCGTCCATTTGCCGATACGAACCGGAGCATCGTTGCGTACCGAGTCCGGTGTCCGCCCCTGTTCGAGCGCTGTCAGATAGACGAAGGGCTTGAAGGATGATGCAGGTTGGCGGTGAGCATCGGTGACACGGTCGAACTGGCTTGTGGCATAATCGACGCCGCCGACCATGGCGCGAACTGCGCCGGTACTGTCAATGGAAACGAGCGCGCCCTGACTGGCGTTCATCTTTGTACCGCTCTGGGAAATCTGGTCCTTGATCGCCTCTTCGCCTGCGCGCTGCAGGTTCAGATCGATGGTGGTCTGGACGGTGATGTCTTCCTTCGCTTCACCGATCAGCTCGGGTAGTTCCGCCACAACCTTGTCAGCAACATAGTTTTCCGAGCCCTGCCAGTAGGATGGCGCACGCGTCATCGGTTCGCTTTCGGCGATGGCCATCTGGCTGTCGTCGATCATGCCTTCCTCGCGCATGGCACCCAGCACCAGCTTGGCACGTGCAGCGGCGGCTTCCGGATCACGGGCAGGTGACAGACGAGACGGTGCCTTCAGAAGACCGGCAAGGGTTGCCGCTTCCATCAGGTTCACATCCTTGGCGGGCTTGCTGAAATAACGCCGGGAGGCCGCATCAACACCGAAAGCACCGGAACCGAGATAGACCCGGTTCAGATACATCTCGAGAATCTGGTCCTTGGTGTATTTGTGCTCAAGCCAGAGCGCGAGCATGACTTCCTGCACTTTACGCTCAAGCGTGCGGTCGGGAGAAAGAAACAGGTTCTTGGCAAGCTGCTGGGTCAGCGTTGATCCGCCCTGAACAGCGCGGCCCGAAACAACGTTGGTTACTACCGCGCGGGCAAGGCCGATGGGGTCAATGCCGAAATGCGAATAGAAGCGGCGATCCTCGATAGCGATGACGGCCTTCGGGATAAAGGGCGACATTTCATGCAAGCCCACGGCCTCGCCGCCGGTAGTCCCGCGATTGGCGATCAGGTTTCCGTTGACGTCAACGATACGCACATTCGGTGGACGATCAGGAATGGCCCAATCCGTCGTCGGCGGCATCTTGGCTGCGAAATAGACCAGCATGCCTGCAAAGGCGATACCGCCCCAGAGGCCAAGTACGAGGCACCAGTAGATCGAGCGGCGCAGAAAGCCGAAAAAGCCACGCGGCTTCTTCTTGCCACGTCGTGAAGCGCGTGGTTCCGGTTCTTCTGATTGCCTGCGTCGGCGCTGCTGTGAGCGTGCCATGCGATCCTCCTCGTCGACGCGAAAAACCTCGTCATCTTTTTTCTCTTCGCCACCGAAGGAAGGTTCGATGCGCCGGTTTTTATCGTCACGCGATGTCATGTCAGCCTGGATCCGCCCACCCGTTTGCCGGTCCAATCGTGATGTGGACCGGTCATTCTGAATAATGTCTGCGTGCTTTACGGGATTTTGTGCCGCAAAAGCAAATAAGGGCCTAATCCGGTGCAGGGTAAATGCGGCAGTTTAAAGGGACGTAAATCGTTCACACACAAAAAAGGCTCCGCGGGGGCGGAGCCTTTTCTCAGTTATAGGCCCGATTATGTGCTTATCCCAGGGCGACGAAATGCTAACGCATCATGCCCTGAAAATGCTCAATCGCCGCACAGGCTTAACCAAAACGCGATGAGTCAAACTCATCGAGTTTGGTATTAGAACTTGTAAGCAACACCGAGGCGGATATCGTTGGTCTTGAACGAACCGCGTGTCGCGGTGTTGCCAAGGTCGAAATCCTTGTTGCCGAAATCGGTATAGCGATATTCGAGGCGCAGAAGGACATTGTCGGTCGCAGCGTAGTCAACGCCGGTACCAACAGTCCAGCCGGTCAGGGTCTTGTCGTTGTTATAGTCGCTGCCGCCGACATTGAGCGAGTTCTTCACGCCGCCGAAAGCAACGCCACCGGCGATGTAGGGCATGAAGCGGTCAACGGCATAACCAGCGCGTGCGCGAACAGCGCCCGACCACTGCAGCTTCGTTTCAGCTGAAGTCTGAACAGCGTTGCTGTTCGAAATATAGTCGTGCGACTTCTTCAGGTCGTTGTAGTCGAAGTTGCCGTCAACGCCGAGAATGACATTGTTGCCCATGTCGAAGTTATAGCCAGCATAGACGCCACCGATGAAGCCGTTCGGCTTGAACTCGTTGGACTGATCCGTGGACTTGTCGTCAAGCTTGGCGCGGCCCCAGCCCCAGCCAATTTCACCACCGATATAAGCGCCGCCCCATGAGAAGGCGGGAGCTGCCATTGGGGCAGGTTCCTGCGAAACGATTGCGTCGGCTGCATAAGCACCGGTGCTGGCGACGACTGCGAGCAGGGAAGCACCAAGTAGAACTCTGAACTTCATCGAAAACTCCTATAAAATATGTTCGATATGGATTTTTAAATAGTATTTCTATGTCATGATGTATGTAGAATTATGGCAACATAAATATAGTTTAGAGATAAATTAATATACAATTTGTTATTATTCAATTTTTGCTTTACTAAAAAGCAAACTCCGAATGTTTTTCGTTCTATGTATTTTAGTTATCAATAAATTTTATCCAAATAAATTCAGGCCTATGCCAACGAAAAAAAAGGCCCCGCGATGCGGAGCCTTTTCAGATATGTTTTCAACCAGAATTAGAACTTGTATGCGACGCCGAGGCGAACTTCGTTGGTCTTGAAGTCCTGATTGACATTCAGGCCGCCAAACTCAATGTCCTTATCGCCATAGTCGGTGTAGCGATATTCGAGGCGAACGATCAGGTTGTCGGTTGCGGCATAGTCAACGCCGGCGCCTGCAGTCCAGCCGGTAAGCGTCTTGCTTTCGGAGAAGCTGCCGATACCGTCAATGCTGCCGCTGTTTTTGATGTTGCCGAATGCAACACCACCGGCGAGGTAGGGCATGAAGCGATCAACCGCATAACCGACACGTGCGCGAACGGCACCGGACCAGCGAAGCTTGGTTTCGAAATCGCCAACTGCGAGGTCGCCGCTGTAGACATCGATGTCCTTGGAAACATCATTGTAGGTCACGTCGCCGTCGATACCGAGAACGATGCTGTTGCCGAGATCGAAGTTGTAACCGGCATAGATGCCGCCGAGGAAGCCATCCGGCTTGACGTTGCCAAAGCTATAGACGTCGCCGCTGAAATCGGACTTGCCCCAGCCGTAGCCGATCTGGCCACCGATGTAAGCACCGCTCCAGGTAAAGGTTGGTGCAACCACAACCGGAACTGGTTCCTGCTCGATGACAGCGTCAGCAGCCTTTGCGCCTGTAGCGGCCACAAGGGCGACAGTCGATGCAAGAAGAAGGGCCTTGAGCTTCATGATAAACCTCCTGAAGGAAAGTCTCAGAACCAATATTTGTCCCTAATATAAGCGATTGCTGTCAAAAGTCTGTAGCAAACGAGACACATCAAGGGGAATGTCGCCAGAGCGGTACACGTTAGCGTGAGCACCCTGTGAGGAGTCTTGACGTCGTCAGGCGCAATATGGCGCAGGCACACGCAAGTTATACCGGATGTAATTCCGCCGTTGTCGCGTTATAGAAAGCGACAGAACTTGCGGGGGAAACGGAAATGCATGACACGAAGGGCATGAATGGGCGGGTCGACTGGGTCGATATTGCCAAGGGTATCTGCATCATCTTCGTGGTCATGATGCATTCGACGCTGGGCGTGGAGAAAGCAGCCGGTGCCCAGGGCTGGATGCACTATGTGGTCGCCTTTGCCAAACCCTTCCGTATGCCGGATTTCTTCATGATATCAGGCTTGTTTCTCAGTCTTGTGATCGACCGGCCATGGCGGCGTTATCTTGACCGCAAGGTCGTGCATTTTCTCTATTTCTATATTCTGTGGCTGACGATCCAGTTTGCGTTCAAGGCGCCGGGCATTGCCAGCGAAGCCGGAGTTTCCGGTGTGGTGAACGCCTATCTGATGGCTTTCATCGAACCGTTCGGAACGCTCTGGTTCATCTATATCCTGCCTGTTTTCTTCATCGCGACGCGGCTTTTGAAGCACGTGCCGGTAGGCGTGACCTTTACGGCGCTGGCATTTCTCGAAATCCTGCCGATCCATACGGGTTGGATTATGGTCGACGAATTCTGCTCCCGTTTCGTCTATTTCTATGCGGGCTATGCTTTTGCTCCCGCCATCTTCCGGGCTGCGGACTGGCTTCGACAGCGCCCGCTCATCGGTGTTGCCGGACTGCTGGTCTGGGGCTTGATCGAATACAAGCTCGTCTTCATGCCAGTGCCGGAAAGCCTTGCCGCGCTGATATCACCCGCAAGCGACCTTCTGGATGGGCGGGGCGCAATCAGCGATCTGCCGGTCGTTTCACTTCTCCTGGGTCTGGTGGGTGCGCTGGCAATCATTTCCATATCTTCGCTCCTCAGCCTGCTGTCGGCCAGAAACTGGCTGCATCGAGGCTTGAGCTGGCTCGGTGCGCATTCGATTGTCGTCTATCTGGCTTTCTTCCTGCCGATGGCCATTGCCCGCACAGCGCTGCTGAAACTCGGCATTGGCGATATCGGTACAGTCTCGCTCCTGACGACAGCCAGCGGCGTCATCGGTCCGGTCATTCTTTATGGCTGTATCCAGTGGAGCGGTTACGGACAGTTTCTGTTCCGCCGTCCCGGCTGGGCCTATATCGATCAGGCGCCGCAAAAGAAAACGGCGGCTACCGCCGCCGTTTGATCTCATCACGAATGGGCGAAAATGTCGTCCTCGGGCCAGCCCATCAGATCGAGTTCCGAGCGCGTTGGCAGGAACTTGAAGCAGGCTTCGGCCTGTTTCGCACGGCCATCGCGTTCCAGCCGCTGTTCGAGCACGGCTTTCAGACGATGCAGATAGAGCACGTCGGAAGCCGCATATTCGAGCTGCGCAGCTGACAGTGTTTCCGCTGCCCAGTCCGATGATTGCTGCTGCTTGGAAATCGAAACGTCGAGAAGCTCGTTGCAAAGCTCTTTCAGGCCATGGCGGTCCGTATAGGTACGGGTCAGCTTCGATGCGATCTTGGTGCAGAACACAGGTTGCGGCATGGTGCCGAAAGCCTGCGCCAGCACGGCCAGATCGAAGCGGCCAAAATGAAAGATCTTGGTGATCGAGCGATCCTTCAGAAGCTTGACCAGATTGGGGGCCTTCTTCTGACCGGCTTCAATCTGAATCACGTCTGCCGTGCCGTCACCAGGCGAAATTTGCACCACGCAAAGCCGGTCACGATGCGGGTTCAGGCCCAGCGTTTCGGTGTCGATGGCGACCGCATCGACCTGATAGTTGTCGAGGTTCGGCAGATCGTTCTTGTGAAAACGGATAGTCATTCAGTTATCCTTACTTCGCGGCGATAGCCGCCATAATACGTGCCCAAGAGCGTTGTCCCTTGTGGAAGGAGTTCAGCTCGTATTTTTCATTGGGCGAATGGATGCGGTCATCTTCGAGGCCAAAGCCCACGAGCAGCGATTCCATGCCGAGGAACTTGTCGAAGTCGCCGACAATCGGGATCGAGCCGCCCATGGCGATCAACACGGCTGGCTTCGGCCATTCGTCGGAAAGCGCATTCTTGGCCTTGGAAACAAGCGGTGAATCATAAGGTAGCTGGATGGCTGGCGAGCCGCCATGCGGATGGAACTCGACCGAACAATCGGCTGGCAGACGTTCCTTGACGAATGTGCGGAAGGCTTCGCGGATTTTGACCGGGTCCTGCTTGTGGACAAGACGGAACGAAACCTTGGCGGAAGCTTCTGCTGCAATGACAGTCTTGAAGCCTTCGCCGGTATAGCCGCCGGTGATGCCGTTGACTTCAGCGGTCGGGCGCGCCCATGTCAGTTCCAGAACGCTGCGGCCTTTTTCGCCGGATGGAATGGACAGACCGATCGGACCGAGGAAGTTTTCAGCCGTGCGGCCAAGGCTTTCCCATGACTTCAGAATCTGCGTCGGTGTTTCTTCGACGCCCTCATAGAAATCGGGAACTGTCACGCGCCCGGTTTCGTCGTGCAGGTCGGCCAGAATTTTTGTCAGGATATGGATCGGGTTTGCCGCAGCACCGCCGAAGAAGCCGGAATGGAGATCGCGATCGGCTGCCTTGATGACGATCTCCTCGCCGACGAGGCCGCGCAAGCCCACGCTGATGGCAGGTGTTTCTGCGTCCCACATGGCCGTGTCGCAGACGAGTGCCACATCGGCCTTCAGCTCTTGCTTGTTGGCGTCGAGGAACGGCTTCAGCGATGGCGAGCCGGATTCCTCTTCACCTTCAAACAGGAGTGTCACCTTGACTGGCAGATTGCCATTGATTGCCTTGTAGGCGCGGCAGGCTTCCACAAAGGTCATCAGCTGGCCCTTGTCGTCGGACGTGCCGCGACCGGTCAGGATCTTGCGGCCATTACCCACGTCCTTGATAGCCGGATCGAAAGGATCGTTTTCCCAAAGATTTAGCGGATCGACCGGCTGCACGTCATAGTGACCATAGAACAGCACGTGCGGCGCATCCGGTGTCGCGCCTTCATGATGGGCAACCACCATCGGGTGGCCGGGCGTGTCGCGCACACTGGCATCGAAACCGATTGTCTTCAAATCTTCGACGAGCCATTCCGCAGCCTTGCGGCAATCGGCCTTGTAGGCCGGGTCGGTCGAAATCGACTTGATCCGCAAAAGATCAAACAGGCGATCGAGGCTCTGATCGAGATTGGCGTCGAGGTGGCTGAGTACTTTGTCGAGCGATTGCGCAGACGATTGCTGGGACATGGAAACTTCCTGACGAGTCGTAACGTAAACTGGCGGCACACTACAACCAGCGTCGTCAGGATGAAACCCGGTTTGGAAGAAAGAAGAGCCTCGATAAAATGAATTGGCCGTTACGGTGAGGGGGTACCGCAACGGCCATGTCACTACACTCAAAGCGGCAGCCCGGAGAGGGGAATGAGGCTACCGCTAGCATCCGGCATCCAACGGGGGACGGGTCAGAAAACCGGCGACCGACGAACTGTCGATGACTGAGATTTGGCCTTTCAACTGTGGCTATTCAAGGGCACGGAAGATTACAAATCTGTAACAAACGTGTTACCGCGACGTGATGGGTTTTCTTTCACGTGGACGGATGTTTCTCCTGACACGGGAGTGGTTTTCTTTAGGCGTCATTTCCTCTAATTCTAGCTTATGAAAAAAGGCGATCATCTCTTTCTCGTTGACGGCTCGGGCTATATTTTCCGCGCCTATCATGCCCTGCCACCGCTGACCCGCAAGACGGATGGTCTGCCGGTCGGCGCCGTCTCGGGCTTCTGCAACATGCTATGGAAGCTCTTGAAAGATGCGCGCAACACCGATGTGGGCGTGGTGCCGACCCATTTTGCGGTCATCTTCGATTATTCGTCGAAGACGTTCCGCAATGAAATCTATCCTGAATACAAGGCCAATCGCACCGCTCCGCCGGAAGATCTCATTCCCCAGTTCGGCCTCATCCGTCAGGCAACGCGCGCATTCAATCTGCCCTGCATCGAGAAGGAAGGTTTCGAGGCTGACGACCTGATCGCGACCTATGCCCGTATTGCCGAGCAGGCTGGCGGCGATGTCACCATCGTTTCGTCTGACAAGGATCTCATGCAGCTCGTGACGCCAAGCGTATCGATGTATGACAGCATGAAGGACAAGCAGATTTCGATCCCGGAAGTGATCGAGAAATGGGGCGTTCCGCCGGAAAAGATGATCGACCTGCAATCGTTGACCGGCGACAGCACCGACAATGTTCCTGGCATTCCCGGCATCGGGCCGAAGACGGCGGCGCAATTGCTGGAAGAATTCGGCGATCTCGATACGCTTCTGGCCCGCGCTTCCGAAATCAAGCAGAACAAGCGTCGCGAGAACATTCTGGCGTTTGCCGACCAGACGAAGATTTCGCGCGAGCTGGTTACACTCAAGACCGACGTGCCGCTGGATGTCGATCTGGACAGTCTGGTGCTGGAGCCGCAGAACGGCCCGAAGCTGATCGGCTTCCTGAAGGCTATGGAATTCACTTCGCTCACTCGCCGGGTGGCCGAAGCGACTGACACCGACGCATCGGCTGTCGAGCCGTGCCATGTGGAGACAGACTGGGGCGCGGACGCCCATGGTCCCGATGTCGATGTTCCCGCCAAGGCTGATAATGCTGCGTCGCAACCGACATCCGCTGTCGCTGCCTCGGATCAGGGCTACACGCCGAAGGCGCTCGCAGAAAAGCGGGCGACAGAAGCAACCGCACAGACAATCGATACGAGCGCTTATACCTGCATTCGCGATATCGCCACGCTGAAACTCTGGCTCGCAGAGGCGGTTGAAACCGGTGTTTTGGCCTTCGATACGGAAACGACGTCGCTTGATCCGATGCAGGCGGAGCTGGTTGGTTTTTCTCTGGCCTTGGCGCCGGGCAGAGCCGCTTATATTCCGCTCCAACACAAGTCTGGCGCCGGTGATCTTCTCGGCGGCGGCATGGTCGAAGGACAAATTCCGCTGGATGAGGCGCTGGCCGCGTTGAAGATTGTGCTTGAGGATGCTTCCGTTCTCAAGATCGCGCAGAACATGAAATATGACTGGCTGGTCATGCGCCGCCATGGGATCAATACAGTCTCGTTCGACGATACGATGCTGATTTCCTATGTGCTTGATGCTGGCACGGGCAGCCATGGCATGGACCCGTTGTCCGAGCGCTGGCTCGGTCATACGCCAATTCCCTATAAGGATGTGGCGGGAAGCGGCAAGAGCGCTGTCAGCTTCGATATGGTCGATCTCGACCGTGCTACGGCTTACGCGGCGGAAGACGCCGATGTGACCTTGCGCCTGTGGCAAGTTCTGAAACCGCGTCTTGCAGCTGAAGGGCTGATGTCGGTCTATGAACGTCTGGAACGTCCGCTGGTCGATGTTTTGGCGCGCATGGAAGAACGCGGCATTGCCGTTGACCGCCAGGTACTGTCGCGTCTTTCTGGCGATCTGGCGCAGGCTGCCGCTGCCTATGAAGACGAGATTTACGAACTGGCAGGCGAAAGATTCAATATCGGTTCGCCCAAGCAGCTTGGCGATATTCTGTTTGGCAAGATGAGCCTGTCGGGCGCGTCGAAGACCAAGACCGGTCAATGGTCCACGTCTGCGCAGGTGCTGGAAGACCTTGCTGCCGAAGGTCATCCGCTGCCGCGCAAGATCGTCGACTGGCGTCAGCTCACCAAGCTCAAATCCACCTATACCGATGCGCTGCCGGGGTTCATCAACCCCGAGACCAAGCGTGTTCATACGTCCTATGCGATGGCGTCCACTTCGACCGGACGTCTTTCGTCATCCGACCCGAACCTGCAAAATATTCCGGTGCGCACCGCAGAAGGCCGCAAGATCAGGACGGCCTTCATTGCCGAACCCGGCAACAAGCTGGTTTCTGCCGATTACAGCCAGATCGAACTGCGCGTGCTGGCCCATGTGGCCGATATCGCGCAACTGAAGCAGGCCTTTGCCGACGGCATGGACATTCACGCCATGACGGCATCCGAAATGTTCGGCGTGCCGGTGGAAGGTATGCCGTCGGAAGTGCGCCGCCGTGCCAAGGCAATCAATTTCGGCATCATCTACGGCATTTCTGCATTCGGCCTTGCCAACCAGTTGTCGATTCCGCGCGAAGAAGCAGGGCAATATATCCGCACCTATTTCGAGCGCTTCCCCGGCATCAAGGATTACATGGAGGCGACCAAAGCTTTCGCGCGCGAGAATGGCTATGTCGAAACGATTTTCGGGCGTCGTGCGCATTATCCCGATATCAGGGCATCCAACCCGCAGGTTCGTGCGTTCAATGAGCGCGCGGCCATCAATGCGCCGATACAGGGTTCCGCCGCCGACATTATCCGCCGCGCCATGATCCGCATGGAAGATGCGCTGGCGGAGCAAAATCTTGCCGCGCGCATGTTGTTGCAAGTGCACGATGAACTGATCTTCGAAGTGCCTGATAGTGAAGTCGAAAAGACCATACCGGTCGTTCGTCACATTATGGAAAATGCGGCGATGCCAGCCGTCTCGCTTGCTGTACCGCTGCATGTCGATGCGCGCGCAGCGCATAACTGGGATGAGGCGCATTAGAGCGCATTCCGAAAAGTGTGAAACGGTTTTCGGGCCAAATGCGCGTCAAAAAGGACCAGAGCGGCGGTACGATTCAATCGGATCGAATTGCGCTCAGAGGTTTGGCCGGTTGACCTGAGCGGCCCAACCCTATAGGGAAGCATCAATTCTGTTGCTTCGGTGGTCGTCAGGGGAGTCGTGGACAAGTGGGTTCACGACCAATGGGTATACGGCTTGAGAAGCTTTTTTCGTGAAAGTGGTTCATGTCTTTGCCCGAAACCATCGCTCCGGCTCTGTCCGGAGCATTAGCCGCTCGCGGTTATAATACACTCACCGCCGTTCAAAACGCCGTTCTGGCGCCCGAAACGCTTGATGCCGATCTTCTCGTTTCCGCACAGACCGGATCTGGCAAGACGGTCGCTTTCGGCCTCGCAATGGCCAACACCATCCTCGAAGACGAGCTGCGTTTCAGCGATGCCGGTGCGCCGCTTGCCATGATCATCGCGCCGACGCGCGAACTGGCACTTCAGGTTCGCCGCGAGCTGGAATGGCTTTATGCCGATACCGGCGCGCGCATCGCATCCTGCGTTGGCGGCATGGATATCCGCACCGAGCGTCGCGCGCTGGAACGTGGCGCTCATATCGTTGTCGGTACGCCAGGACGTCTGCGCGATCATATTACCCGTGACGCTCTCGACATGTCGGAGCTGCGTGCTGTCGTTCTCGATGAAGCCGACGAAATGCTCGACATGGGCTTTCGCGAAGATCTCGAATTCATCCTCGGCGAAGCACCGGAAGACCGCCGCACGCTGATGTTCTCGGCAACCGTGCCGAAGCAGATTGCCCAGCTTGCCAAGCGCTTCCAGAACGATGCACTTCGCCTCACCGTCCAGAGCGAAACCAGCCAGCACGCCGATATCGATTATGTCGCCATGCCGGTGCCGCCGCATGAGCGCGACCACGCGATCATCAATACGCTGCTCTATTACGATTCACAGAACTCGATCATTTTCTGCTCGACTCGCGAAGCGGTGAAGCATATGGCAAGCCGGCTTTCCAATCGCGGCTTTGCCGTGGTTGCGCTGTCGGGCGAATTGAGCCAGGCCGAACGCAACAACGCCTTGCAGGCAATGCGCGACGGTCGTGCCCGCGTCTGCGTGGCAACCGACGTTGCCGCGCGCGGCATCGATCTGCCCAATCTCGACCTTGTCATTCATGCCGATCTTCCGAACAATCCCGAGACGATGCTGCATCGTTCGGGGCGTACGGGTCGTGCCGGTCGCAAGGGCACTTGTGTGCTGGTTGTACCGTTCTCGCGTCGCCGCACTGCAGAGCGCCTTCTGCATATGGCGAAGCTTGATGCGCAGACGGTTCCGGCACCAAGCATCGCTGCTGTTCAGGCCAAGACCAATGAGCGTATTTTGAATGCGGAAGTCTTCAACCAGCCGGTTGAGGAAGAATATCAGGATCTCCTGAAGGCGCTGACCGAGCGTTATACGCCGGAACAGATTGCCGCTGCTTTCCTCAACCGCGAAGTGGCTTCCTATCCGGCAGCGGAAGAAGTTTCCGATGCACCGGTGCATCCGGTTGGTGGCAAGAAACCCAGAGATCGTTTTGAAAAAGGCGAACGTTCTGACCGTGGCGACCGCTTCGAACGCGGCGAGCGTCGTGAGCGTGGCGAGCCGGGCGAACGTTTCGACCGCAATGCACACTTTGACGGCGTTTGGTTCTCGGTTTCTGCCGGTCGCAAGCATCGCGCCGATCCGAAATGGCTGCTCCCGCTCATCTGCAAGGCGGGCGATGTTTCAAAGCGCGATGTCGGTTCGATCAAGATTTTCGACAATGAAACCCGCTTCGAAATCACGGCTTCTAAGGCCGATGAGTTCCGCCGTTCGGTCGAAGAACGCGGCACCGGTGAAAAGGGTCTTGTGATCCGCACTGCCGTTGCAGGTGCAGGCGGTGACGCTGCTCCGCGCGAAGGCAAGGGTGGTTTCAAACCACGCGGCGACAAGTCCAAGGAAGGCGGCTTCCGGGATGGCTACAAGAGCGACGGCTATAAAGGCGACCGCTCGAAAGGCGACAAGTGGGACAAGCCACGTGATTTCTCCCGTGGAGACGACTTCAAGAAAGATGGCTTCAAAAAGGGCGGTAAAAAGCCTGAAGGCGGCGGTTACAGCAAGAAGCGTCGCGGCGAGTAAATAACCACGATAAAAGAAAAGCCCGCTAAATAGCGGGCTTTTCTTTGGGTATTATAAAACCCCGAGAAGCTTTCCGGCTTTTCGGGGTTTGTGTTTTTTAAACGTCCAGATTGGCAACGCTCAGCGCGTTTTCCTGAATGAACTCGCGCCGTGGTTCCACATCGTCGCCCATCAGGCGCGAAAAGAGTGAATCGGCATCGGTCGCATCCGTCACCTTGACCTGCAGCAGCGAACGCACGTTCGGATCGAGCGTGGTTTCCCAAAGCTGTTCGGCGTTCATTTCGCCCAAGCCTTTGTAGCGCTGCAGGGTCAGGCCCTTGCGGCCCGTCGCAAAGATTGCGTCGAGCAGGCCCATCGGCCCGGAAAGTGTCTCCACCTTGTCCTTGCGGCGCAGCACAGGCGGCTCGGCAAAGACCTCTGACAAGCGTGAAGCCACGCGGTCGATCTGACGGGCATCGGCAGAACCGAGCAATGCCATGTCGAGAATGGCAATGTCCTTCACGCCGCGCACCATGCGCTCAAAGCGATAGCCGCCATCTTCTGTCACATGTGCTTCCCAACCACGTTCGGTTTCTTCCGAGATCATGTCGAGACGCTTTGCAACAGTATCGGCGGAACGCTGTGCGGTTGCATTGTCCCTTGATGCATCCGGATGCAGGAGCCCCGCGATGGCAGCCTGCTCCACCACGCGACGGTCATAGCGCGTGTGAAGACCCGCCAGAAGCTGACGCATGGTGCGTGCATCTTCCACCACCGAACGCAAGTCAGGCCCGGCGCGAACTTCGCCGCTTGCCATTTCCAGCGTGGCTTCTTCAAGACCTGTCTCAATGAGGAAGTCTTCGAAGGCAGCCTCGTTCTTGATGTATTGCGAGGACTTGCCACGCGAGACCTTATAGAGCGGCGGTTGGGCGATATAGATATGGCCGCGCTCGATCAGTTCCGGCATCTGCCGGAAGAAGAAGGTTAGCAGCAATGTACGAATATGCGCGCCGTCGACGTCAGCATCGGTCATGATGATGATCTTGTGATAGCGCAGCTTGTCCGGGTTGAAACCGTGCGTTTCATCCTTGCCGATTGATGTGCCGAGCGCAGTAATCAGCGTGCCAACCTGATCGGACGAGATCATGCGGTCGAAGCGGACGCGTTCCACATTGAGGATCTTTCCGCGCAGCGGCAGGATGGCCTGGTTCTGGCGCGAACGACCGCTCTTTGCGGAACCACCTGCCGAGTCACCTTCGACGATGAAGATTTCAGACTTGGCCGGATCGCGCTCCTGACAGTCGGCAAGCTTGCCGGGCAGGGACGTTACGCTCAGATTGCTCTTGCGGGTGATGTCGCGGGCCTTGCGGGCAGCTTCACGGGCAGCGGCTGCCTGAATGACCTTTTCAACCACGACCTTGCCACCAGCCGGATGTTCTTCCAGCCATGTCGAAAGCGCTTCGTTGACGAGGCTTTCCACAACCGGGCGAACTTCCGAGGAAACCAGCTTGTCCTTGGTCTGCGACGAGAACTTCGGATCAGGAACCTTGACCGAAAGAACGGCGGTCAGGCCTTCGCGGCAGTCATCGCCGGTCAGCGTCACCTTTTCCTTTTTGGTCATGCCCGAAGCATCGGCATAGCCCGTCACCTGACGGGTCAGCGCGCCGCGGAAACCGGCCAGATGCGTGCCGCCATCGCGCTGCGGGATGTTGTTGGTGAAGCACAGCACCTTCTCGTGGTAGGAATCGTTCCACCACATGGCGACTTCAACCGTCATGCCGTCTTTTTCACTGCGGATATAAATCGGCTCTTCCAGAAGTGATTTCTTGCTCTGGTCGATATATTTCACGAACTCCACAAGCCCGCCGTCATAGTGCAACTCATGCTCGACCACGTCCGCATGGCGGCGGTCGGTGAGCTTGATGCGAACGCCGGAATTGAGGAAGGCGAGTTCGCGCAGGCGGCGCTCCAGCGTATCGAAATCGAATTCGACCATGCTGAAGGTATCGGGCGAGGGCAGGAAGCTGACTTCCGTACCCGTCTCCGCACCGGCATCACCGGTTACCACGAGTGGGGCATCGGCCACGCCATGGGTAAAGCTCATCTCATGAATCTTGCCGGCACGACGGATCTTCAGCTTCAGCCAGATCGACAGCGCGTTCACAACCGAAACGCCAACTCCGTGCAGACCACCGGAAACCTTGTAGGAGTTCTGGTCGAACTTACCACCGGCGTGAAGCTGGGTCATGATGACCTCGGCTGCTGAAACGCCTTCTTCCTTATGGATGTCGGTCGGAATGCCACGACCATTATCGGTCACGGTGCAGGAGCCGTCCGGGTTGAGGGCGACGGTGACAAGCGTGGCATGTCCTGCCAGCGCTTCGTCGATCGCATTGTCCACGACCTCGTAGACCATATGATGCAGGCCGGAGCCGTCATCCGTGTCACCGATATACATGCCGGGACGCTTGCGAACAGCATCCAGGCCTTTCAGAACACGAATGGAATCCGCGCCATACTCGGCGGGGGCTTCGGAATTCATCTCGGGCATCTCGCTCATGAAAATCTTTCGAAAAACGCGCTGCGAATGCAGCTTCAAAGATATGTCGAATCACGCGACAAACATGGCTTTAATATAGGTGCTAAAGGCTTTTTTTCCAAATTTTGGCGGTAAATTTGCCGGGGATTCCGGCAGTTGGTTCATATGAGAACAGTACCGGTGCCGCTTGGCTTCTGGAACCGCCACAATTGACGCTTATATCGGGTTTGACGGGGGCGTTCTCGACCTGTTTTATGACGAAAGGAACGCTTGATGGAAATTGCGAACGTCATGAGCGAAAGACCGGTTCCATTTGTGCCGCCCGCACCGCGCCCGCGCGAAAAGCCGGTGGGGCGTTTCGAGATGATGCGCGTCGTTTACAAGAACCCGCTCGAGCTTTGGGGTGAACCTTCCTATAACGAGCGGTGGATTTCCGTCAGCTGGTTCGGCATGAAAACCATCATCGCCAATGATCCGGGGCTGATCCGCCATGTGCTGGTCGACAATGCAGCCAATTATCCCATGTCCGCCATTCGTCAGCGCGTGCTGCGCCCCTTGTTGCGCGACGGCCTGCTGACGGCTGAAGGCCAGGTGTGGAAGCGGTCGCGAAAGGCCCTGGCGCCGGTTTTTACCCCGCGCCATATCGGCGGCTTTGCCGAGACCATGCGTAACCGCTCGCTCCAGTTCGTCGAGCGATACAAGACCCCCGGTACGATTACCGATGTCGCCCATGACATGACGCTCCTGACCTATGATATTCTGGCGGAGACGCTGTTTTCCGGCGAGATCGCAGGCGATCCAAACGATTTCGCACATCAGATCGACAAGCTGTTCGAGACCATGGGGCGGGTCGATCCGTTCGACCTTCTGGGGCTGCCCGACTGGTTGCCGCGTCTCACACGTCTGCGTGGACAGCAATCGCTTGGCTTCTTTCGTGAGCTGGTCTCAAACACCATCGGGCTGCGTAAAACGCGCATGGACAGGCAAGAAGACGTGCCGAGCGACTTCCTTACCCTGCTGTTGCGGGCCGAAGGACCAGACGGCCTGAGCCGCTCCGAGATCGAGGACAACATCATCACCTTCATTGGCGCCGGTCACGAGACGACCGCTCGCGCGCTTGGCTGGACGCTCTATCTGCTCGCCAAGGCGCCGCACGAGCGTGAACGTATCGAAACGGAAATTGACGGCTTTTTTGCAAAAGGCGGTCGGGATCTGCCGCCGCAGGAATGGCTGGCATCGCTGCCTTTCACGCGCGCGGCTTTTGAAGAGGCGATGCGGCTTTATCCGCCTGCGCCGTCGATCAATCGCGAGGCGGCGACCGACGATACTTATGACGATCTGAGAATCCCGAAGGGCGCGACCGTTCTGGTCATGCCATGGGTCATTCATCGTCATCGGCTCTACTGGAGCCAGCCGGACGCCTTCATGCCTGAACGCTTCTGGCCCGAAAACCGCGACAGGCTGGACCGTTTTCAATATCTGCCATTCGGTGCTGGCCCGCGTGTCTGCATCGGTGCAAGCTTTGCCTTGCAGGAGGCGGTCATTGCACTGGCCATCCTGCTTGACAGGCATCGTTTCGAGGTGCTGGAAACGACGAAACCGTGGCCGGTGCAGAAGCTCACCACCCAGCCGCAAGGCGGTCTGCCGATGAAGGTGGTGAAGCGTTAACTAGCTCTTGAGGCGTTCGGCGTGCCATTTCAGATGGTCGTCCATGAAGGTCGATATGAAGAAATAGGAGTGGTCATAGCCCTCGCGCATATTGAGCGTGATGGGAATGCCTGCCTTCTTGCAAGCCTCTTCCAGAAGCCACGGACGCAAGCCATCATCGAGAAAACCGTCTGCGGTACCCTGATCGACCAGAAATTCCGGGAACCGATAGCCGTCTTCGATGAGCAGCGTGGCGTCATAGGCGCGCCAAGCCCGTTCTTCCGGTCCGAGATATTTTTCCAGTGCCGGTCTGGACCAGCCTGCAGTAGAAGGTTGGACGATGGGTGCAAAGGCGGATGCTGACTTGAAGCGATCCGGGTTCTTGAGCGCAATGGTCAGCGCGCCATGTCCGCCCATGGAATGGCCGGTGATCGCCTGTCGCGACATATCGAGCGGGAACTCGCGTCCCACCAGATCGGTCAATTCCTTCGTGATATAGCTATACATCTGATAGTTTTTGGCAAATGGCTCCTGCGTGGCATCGACGTAGAAACCAGCACCTTTGCCGAACTGCCAGTTGTCCGGCTCATCCGGAATGTCATCGCCGCGCGGGCTTGTATCTGGGCAAATGACGGCAATTCCCAGCTCTGCGGCCATTTGCCGATATTCGCCTTTGTCCATGACATTCTGATGCGTGCAGGTAAGGCCGGAAAGATACCAGAGTACCGGTACCGGACCGTCTTTTGCCTGCGGCGGCAGGAAGACGGCAAAGGTCATGTCGCACTGGTTCGTCTCGCTTTTGTGGCGATAGACGCCTTGCATCCCGGCGAAGCTCTTTGCGGTCGAAATGGTTTCCATAGGTATTTCTAGCTCCCAAGCGCGACGATGACATTGACCGCCGCAGCCACAAGTACGGTATTGAAAGCGAAGGATACGATGGCGTGCATCGTATTGATCTGGCGCATGACGGTGATGGTGATGTTGGTGTCGGATGTCTGTGCTGCCATACCGATCACATAGGCGAAATAGACGAAATCCCAGCCGCATGGCTCGGTCGTGCCCGGAAAGTTAAGCCCGCCGCGCGGCACTTTTTCGCCTTTTCGGGCATCTTCGGTTTCAGCTTTCACGGCCACTTCCGTTGACTGCGGCTGCCAGTAGAGATGGGCATAATGCAGCGCTGCCATCATATGAATGGTCGCCCAGCCGAGTGGTACGGCGGAAATGGTGACCGCAAGATCGAACCAGTGTGGGGTATTTTGCTGGTTGATGAGCATGAACAGTGCAAAAACTGCACTGATCACGGCCGCAAGTACGATCAGGAAGATGATCCATGCGGGTTCATCGCTTGAGGCGGCGTGATTACGCAGGAATTGCGATGTCAGGCGCGGCATGCGCCAGAGTGCGGTGATCAGATAAGTCAGGAAGAACGCGCTGGCGGCGATGGCGATCACAAGGCTCGGCCTGAAAAGCAGCGCTAGAACGATGGATGTCAGGGAGACTATCAATGCCAGATAAAACGGCCGGTGGCGCTGATATGGCAAGCGTGACAGCATGGCGCTCCTCATGATTTTTATTATATCACGCCGATATTATCTGCGATTCAAGCCGCATATCCACATGCGGTATGCCATCTTCTAGATACTCTTCAGAAATAGCCACGAAGCCGAACGAACCATAGAATTTCTGCAAATGGCTCTGTCCGCCAAGTTCGACCGCTATGCCCGGAAAACGGGCATGAGTGAAATCGATTGCCTCTTTCATCAGGCGCTGGCCAAGCTTGTAACCGCGATAATCCGGCGCCACGACGACGCGCCCGATTTTCACCGGCTTGCCAGCCTGTTCAGGTGGCAGAACTCGCAGCGATGCTGCAAGTTCCTCGCCGTCGAGAATGCGCAGGTGAAACGCCTCGAAATCCTTGCCGTCGATTTCCGGGTAGGGGCATTTCTGCTCCACCACGAAAACGTCCACGCGCAGCTTCAGCATCGCATAAAGCGCGCGCGGGCTCAGATTGTCGAGTTCATCCCATTGGGAAACGAGAAGCTTTTCACTCATCAGTAGACAATCACCGAACGGATGGACTTGCCTTCATGCATCAGGTCGAAGGCCTTGTTGATTTCATCTAGCGGCATGGTGTGGGTGATCAGATCGTCGATGTTGATCTTGCCGTCCATGTACCAATCGACGATTTTCGGCACATCCGTGCGACCGCGTGCGCCGCCGAATGCGGTGCCTTTCCAGACGCGGCCTGTGACCAGCTGGAACGGACGTGTGGCAATTTCCTTGCCCGCTTCCGCCACGCCGATGATGATCGATTCACCCCAGCCGCGATGGCAACATTCCAGCGCCTGACGCATGACGTCGGTATTGCCGGTAGCGTCGAACGAATAATCCGCGCCGCCGTCGGTCAGGTCCTGAATGGCCTGCACCACCTTGTCATTGCCGATTTCGCGCGGGTTGACGAAGTCGGTCATGCCGAATTTCTTTGCCATTTCCACCTTGGCCGGATTGATGTCGACCCCGATGATCTTGTCGGCGCCGACCATACGGGCACCCTGAATGACATTGAGGCCAATGCCGCCAAGACCGAACACTACGACATTGGAACCCGGACGAACCTTGGCGGTATAAATCACTGCACCGATACCCGTGGTCACGCCGCAGCCGATGTAGCAGATCTTATCGAACGGCGCGTCTTCACGCACCTTGGCAACCGCGATTTCCGGCAGAACGGTAAAGTTCGAGAAGGTCGAGCAGCCCATATAATGAAACACTTCGCCGCCATCGCAGGAAAAGCGCGTGGTCTTGTCCGGCATCAGGCCCTGGCCTTGCGTGGCGCGGATCGAGGTGCAGAGGTTCGAGCGCTGCGACAGGCAGGTTTTGCACTGGCGGCATTCCGGCGTGTAAAGCGGGATCACATGATCGCCCGGCTTGACCGAGGTCACGCCTGCGCCCACTTCGCGAACAATGCCCGCGCCTTCATGGCCAAGAATCGCCGGGAATTTGCCTTCGGAATCGAGACCCGAAAGGGTGTAGGCATCTGTATGGCAAACGCCCGTCGCCATGATTTCGACCAGCACTTCGCCAGCCCGTGGACCGCCAATCTCGACTGTTTCGATGGTGAGCGGCTTTTTCGCCTCCCACGCAACGGCTGCGCGTGATTTCATGACGATGTTTCTCCCTTTCAGTCTATCTTAGAGCAACGCACTCATTTGAGGTAGGTGCGTAGAATCCGCATGATTTCGTCGATTTGTGTATCGGGATCAGCTTTGGTTTCCTGCCCAAAGGTCTCGCGAAAATGGCTTTCCAGCACTTCCGCCATCAACCCGTTGGCCGCACCGCGCAGTGCTGCAATCTGCTGCAACAATGCCGCGCATTCCGTGCCAGCCTCCACCGCACGCTCCAGCGCTTCGGCCTGTCCGCGAATGCGACGCAGGCGAGTCAAGGCACGCTTCTTGTCTTCCGGTGAATGCGGCATGGAAACTCCCGATTTCAGCGAAATCTATATACTCTAGGGGAGTATGTCAATTGTTGGTTGCCAGCCGCAGATGCAGGAGTGGATAGGGGCGTCCCTGGTCGTCTGTCTCCGAACGCCCGGTTTCGACAAACCCCATATGCAGGTAGAAGCCGACACCCTGCAGGTTTTGCTCGTTCACATCGACTGTCAGCGGACTGCCGAGCGTTTTTGCATGCGCTATCATCTGTTTGCCGATGCCTTTGCCGCGCTGATCAGGTGCGATGAACAGGCTATCGATATGATGCTCGCTCATGCCCATGAAGCCGACCGGCTTGCCAGCGTCCTCAATAAGCCAGACTTCGACGTTCGGCAGATATTGCTCGGCCACCAGCTTTTCGATTTCCAGAAAATCATCGCGGCTCAGGAAGTCATGCGTAGCGAGAACGCTGGCGCGCCATATTTCGGTCAACGCAGGCGCATCGGCCTTGTTCGATTTTCGAATATGGATCATGTGCGTTCCCTGTGTGATAAGCACGAAAGTGGAAGCCTTATCTGACGGAAATTATTTTGACGAGCCTGCCTGATCTTCCTGTGACACGAATTCTGCCTCAGCTGGATGAGGCATTGGCGCATCATGCGAGCGCAGTCCTTGTCGCGCCGCCCGGTGCGGGCAAGACGACACTGGTGCCTATTCATATGCTGAACGCGGACTGGCGCAAGGATGGCATGATCGTGCTGCTTGAACCGCGTCGTTTGGCGGCACGGGCAGCCGCTCGCCGCATGGCGCAGCTCCTGGGCGAGGAACCGGGTGAAACGGTCGGCTACCGGATGCGCCTTGAAAGCAAGGTATCAGGGAAAACCAGGATCCTCGTCGTCACCGAGGGCGTCTTTGCGCGCATGATCCTGGACGATCCAGACCTCAAGGGTGTCGCCGCAGTCCTGTTTGATGAGTTCCATGAACGCAGTCTCGATGCGGATTTTGGACTGGCGCTGGCGCTGGATGTGCAGGCAGCCTTGCGTGACGATCTCAAAATCCTTGTCATGTCGGCAACGCTTGATGGCGCTCGCGTGGCTCAACTGTTGGGTGATGCGCCGGTGATCGAAAGTGAGGGGCGCGCTTATCCCGTCGATATTCGCTATCGCGATCGCAAGGCGGATGAACGGGTCGAGGACGCCATGGTGCGTGCGATCCGTGATGCGCTGGCAGATGAAACCGGCAGCATCCTCGCCTTCCTGCCGGGGCAGGGCGAGATTGAGCGCACGGCAGCAAACTTGGAAAAATTCCTGCCTGCCAATATCATTCTGGCGCCGCTTTACGGTGCAATGGAAGGCCGTGATCAGGATGCGGCAATCAAACCTGCACCGGCAGGCCACCGCAAGGTGGTGCTGGCGACCTCGATTGCAGAAACCTCCATCACGATTGATGGCGTGCGCGTGGTGATTGATAGCGGGCTTGCACGCCAGCCGAAATATGAACCGGCCACCGGCCTCACCCGGCTTGAAACCGTGCGGACTTCGCGTGCGAGCGCCGATCAACGTGCCGGCCGTGCGGGTCGTACCGAGCCGGGCATTGCCATTCGCCTCTGGCATCAGGGGCAGACCGCGTCGCTCCCCGCTTTTTCACCACCGGAAATTCTGGAAGCTGATTTGTCAGGCCTTGTGCTGGATGCGGCTGCGTGGGGTGTGACCGATCCGGCAACATTATCGCTGCTCGACAAACTGCCGGCACCTGCGCTCAAAGAAGCCAAGGCGCTGCTTATGCGGCTCGGTGCGCTGGATGAAGCGGGACGCCTGACTGCGGATGGCGAGGCCATGCGTGCGCTGGCCCTTCCTGCACGTCTGGCACATATGGTGGCCGAAGCAGGCAAACGTGGCGAGGTGCAGAAGGCGGCTGAACTCGCTGTGTTGCTGACCGAACGTGGTCTTGGCGGCAATGAAACCGACCTCGACACCCGTATGTCACGGTTTCGCAATGACCGTTCGGATCGTGCGCAGCGTGCAAAAGGACTGGCGAGGCGGCTTGCCGCAAATGTCCCGAACAAGGGCGAAGCGGCAGGCTCAAGCGTAGGTCGGGTGCTCATCGATGCTTATCCGGACCGCATAGCCAAGGCTCGCGGGCAGATGGGGCAGTTTCTTCTGGCCAATGGACGTGGCGGCGAGGTCGATCCCGCTATCAGCCTCAGCAGGGCGGCATGGCTTGTGGTTGCCGATATGTCTGGAAGAGCGGGCCGCGCCCGCATTCTTTCTGCCGCGGAAGTTTCGGAAACCGAAATCCGCGCAGCCCTTGGTAACAGGATCGAAAGTGGACGACAGGTCGTCTATGACGCGGAAAAGAACGCCCTGCGGGCTCGTGAGGCTGTGCGCATCGGCGCGATTGCTCTCTCTGAAAAGCCGCTCGCCGCTCCTTCGGGAGCTGCCGCCGACGAAGGCGTAATTGCCGCCGTGCTTGAACATGGCCTCGATATTCTGCCATGGGGCAAGGAGGCCGACACTTTGCGCCGTCGCCTTGGCTGGCTTCATCGCGGCCTTGGTGATCCGTGGCCTTCGATGGATGGCGACCATCTCGTCGAAAGGCTGGACGATTGGCTGCTGCCCTTCCTGACGGGCGAAGCGCAACTTGACCGCATTCCCGGGCACGTGTTGAAGAACGGTCTGATGAGCCTTGTACCCTTCGATCTGCAGCGTAGTGTCGACCAGCTTGCGCCGACGCATTTCGAAGTGCCGACCGGATCAAATATTCCGATCCGCTATGACGCCGAAGAGCCGGTGATCGCAGTTCGTGTACAGGAGCTTTTCGGTCTTGGGGTGCACCCGGCCATCGCCAATGGCAAGGTGCCGCTCTTGCTGGAACTGCTTTCTCCAGCTCATCGTCCGATCCAGATCACCCGCGATCTTCCCGGCTTCTGGAAGGGATCATGGGCGGATGTGCGCGCCGACATGCGCGGACGCTACCCGAAGCATGTCTGGCCGGAAGACCCGGCCAATGCGGAAGCGACGCGTCGCGCCAAGCCACGCGGAACCTGATTCCAACCTGCGACCGGATAACGCAGTTCCGCTTGCGTTGAGACCCGACCTTGTCTCATAAGGAGCGAGTAGAGGGACTCATGCACGCAGAATTCGAGAATCGCGCTTCCAATCTTTCGCGCCGCCCGCGCCTGACCACGTTGATACGTGTGCGCTGGCTGGCCATCGCCGGGCAGACCGCCGCCGTCATGTTCGTGGCGCTCTATCTGCAATTTCCTTTTGCAGTCGGTATCTGTTTTGCTCTGATCGCCTGTTCTGCATGGCTCAACCTTTATCTGGCCTTCCGTTTTCCGACCAACCACCGGCTCAATCCGGCGGCGGCAAGCCTGGTTCTGGCGTTCGACGTTCTGCAACTGGCAGGGCTGCTCTATCTCACTGGCGGCTTGCAGAATCCTTTCATCATTTTGATGATCGTACCCGTCATTATCTCGGCGACGTCGCTTTCGGCTCGTCATACGCTGGTACTCGCCTTGCTGGTGGTTGCCTGTACGTCGGTGCTTACCATCAGGCACGAACCGCTGCCCTGGTATCCGGGCGAAACGCTGGACCTGCCGTTTCTGTTCGTCATCGGCATCTGGTGCGCCATTATTTCGGCGCTCGGATTCACTGGCGTTTACGCCTATCGTATCGCCGAGGAAGCGCGTCAGCTGGGCGATGCATTGAGCGCTGCCGAACTTATTCTCCAGCGTGAACAGCATCTGTCGGCGCTGGATGGTCTGGCTGCCGCAGCCGCCCATGAATTGGGCACACCGCTGGCAACGATTGCACTGGTGGTAAAGGAAATGCAGCGCGCCCGCACCACCGATCCGGGCCTTGCCGAAGACATCGCCTTGCTCCATTCCCAGACCCAGCGCTGCCGTGAAATTCTTCAGCGGCTGACCAGTCTTTCCTCGGAGGGCGAGGAACACATGTCGCGCCTGCCGCTCTCCTCTCTCATCGAAGAGGTGATTGCGCCGCACCGCAACTTCGGTATCACGATTGACGTGCAGAAGACGGAAGGTCCGAAACCGGAACCCGTCACCCGGCGCAATCCCGGCCTTCTCTACGGTCTCGGCAATCTGGTGGAAAATGCCGTCGATTTTGCACGTGGTACGGTCAACGTGACCTGGGGTTGGACCGACGGTAATGTGAGCGTGACCATTCAGGATGATGGCGAGGGGTTCAAGCCGGAAATCCTCGACCGTATCGGCGAGCCCTATATGACGAGTCGCGACAATACGCGGAACGGCGGCGGACTCGGCCTTGGTCTGTTCATCGCCAAGACTCTGCTGGAACGCTCAGGCGCGCATATCACCTTCCGCAATCGCAACAATCCCGGACAGGGCGCAGAAGTGAAGGTGGTGTGGCCGCGTTCAGCATTCACATCAGGCTGAAGAAGGATGCAGCATGACGATTCCGCTTGAAATCCAGAGGGCGACGGAGGAGTTCGACAAGTTTCTCCATATGGCTCGGGATGAGGCAGGGCTCGCTACACGCAATCAGGCCTATACGATGGTGGAAGCTGTGCTGCTCACCTTCCGCCACCGGTTGGAGGTCGATGAAGCGATTCGCTTTGCCACGATATTGCCACCCGTTCTTCGTGCGGTTTTTGTAGCAAACTGGGATATTGGCGAAATTAAACGGCCATTTCAGAACCGACAAGTCTTGACCCGTGAAGTGCAATCTCTGCGCAAAGATCATAATTTTGCACCGGATTCAGCTATTTACGATGTTGCCAAGGCGCTGCGTGCGCATATCGATCAAGTGGAGCTCGACAGCTTTCTGGCTGGGTTATCCGCCGAGGCTCGGCAATATTGGGCCATCTGAGCAAAGGACTGCGGCTTACGCACGATTTTGCTATCAATTCCTTGTGTCCATTTTTAAAAATATTCTGAAAATACAATGGCTTGTATTATTCCTGTGTATGGGCGAATGCTGAAATTGCTTCAACAATTCAATGGCTATTTGACTTTTTGACGCAGGGGTATCAATAAGGAAAGAAAAATACAGGCAGGAAGCACCCGATGGACGACTTGAAGCAGGAAGACACCGAAGCCATAGGCAACGATCCGACCCTCCTTCTGGTTGATGACGACAAGCCCTTTTTGCAGCGCCTTGCCCGCGCCATGGAGAGTCGGGGTTTTCAGGTGACAACTGCGGAATCGGTTGAGGAAGGCATTGCTGCCGCCAAGGCCGCCGCCCCGGCCTATGCGGTCGTGGATATGCGCCTCGGCGACGGCAACGGCCTCGACATCATAGAAGCTATTCGTTCGCGCCGTGCCGATACGCGCGCCATCGTTCTCACCGGATACGGCAATATCGCAACTGCTGTGAACGCTGTTAAGCTCGGCGCAATCGACTATCTGTCGAAGCCTGCCGATGCGGATGAGGTCTTCGCAGCATTGACCCGCCGTCCCGGCGAAAAGGTTGCGCCGCCGGAGAATCCGATGTCTGCCGACCGGGTTCGGTGGGAACATATCCAGCGCGTCTATGAAATGTGCGAACGCAATGTCTCCGAGACCGCACGCCGTCTCAACATGCATCGCCGTACATTGCAGCGCATTCTGGCCAAACGCGCGCCTCGTTAACTTGGGCAGCTAAATCAATCTATTTCTGTCTCGGGTAAATCGAGACCCGCAAGTTCGGCGATTGTCAGGCGGGCGGCGCCCGCCCGCGCAAAGCGTAGCATCAACGCCTTTCGGGTTGCGCCGGGCAATTTATGTTCTGGCGCATCACGCATAATTTCCGCCCCATATCCATCAGAGAGAATGAAGCCGCATTCCTGCGGAAATATTTCGCGCGGCACCGCCGGATGAGTGGCGAAGAACAGCCGGTCGCAGTAAGCGCGATATTCGGGCCATTTGTGATCTGCTTTCCAATCCTCGATCGACGATTTGATCTCCACGATCCAGATTTCACCCTTGCGGTTGACCGCCATCAGGTCGGCGCGCCTGCCGGATGCCAGCGGCAGTTCAGGCAATGTTGCAAGCCCCATTTCCAGAAAAAGACGCTGCACGCCACGCCGCACCAGCATGGCGTTGTCCGACTGTCGGCCGTCGGAAAGAGGATGGGTCTGGTTGGGAATCACGATTGGCATGGGCGCATTTTGTGCGTGGATTCAGATCGAAACAATCGGAAAACTGGGACGAGCCGTACGAAAACCGCGCTACCAAGGCAAACATGGCCAAAAAATGTCTTATTCAAGGAATTTTCAATTTACGGTTAACGCCTGGTTAACAATACTACCGCATCTTCGACAAGAATGAGCGATTCGCTTCTATCTCCGGCCCATCGTGGTCCCATTGACGGAATGAACCAATCTGGGGGAATGCATGAATTCTCGCGTCCTTAAATTGACGACGGCTCTTTTTCTGGCAGGTGCATTGGCAGGCTGCTCGACCGTAGGCGGCACTTTCTATACTGCCTCCTATTCTTCGGTCACCGACGCTGGCTATGTCGTCCCGGCCATCCCGAGTGAAAAGATCCAGGCGCAATATCGCCGCCAGATCGTCAAATATCCAACGGACGAAGCCCCCGGCACGATCATCGTCGATACGCGGGAAAAGTTCCTCTATCTCATTATGCCGGAAGGCAAGGCCATGCGTTACGGCATCGGCGTCGGTCGTGAAGGATTTGAATGGTCCGGTACGGCGCGCGTTGCCATGAAGCGGGAATGGCCGACCTGGACGCCGCCTTCCGCCATGATCAAGCGCCAACCGGAACTGGCAAAATATCGCAACGGCATGGACCCCGGCCTGCGCAATCCGCTCGGCGCGCGCGCTCTATATCTCTACAACAAGGGTGGCGACACGGGCTATCGTCTGCACGGAACGCCGGAATGGTGGTCCATCGGCAAGGCAATGTCTTCCGGCTGCATCCGCCTCATGAATCAGGACATCATGGATCTTTACGACCGCACCGAACAGGGTGCCAAGGTCATCGTGAAGCAGTAAGTCCAGATGATGACAGATATGAAAAAGGCCGCTTCAAGCGGCCTTTTTCTTTACAAGTCTCAGCAAGGTCAGATCTGTTCGACCTGCTGCACTTCCGGCACGAAATGGCGCAGGAGGTTCTGAATGCCGTGCTTCAGCGTTGCAGTCGACGACGGGCAACCAGAGCATGCACCCTTCATGTTCAGGAACACGGTGCCGTTCTCGAAACCGCGGAATGTGATGTCGCCACCATCCTGTGCAACTGCCGGACGAACGCGGGTCTCGATCAGTTCCTTGATTATCTCGACGGTTTCGGCATCGGCTTCATCGAAAAACTCTTCTTCGCCATGAGCGGCGGCAGCGTCTGCATTGCTGTTGCCAGCCATTGCAGGTGCGCCCGACATGAAATGTTCCATGATCGTGCCAAGAATGGCGGGCTTCAGATGCTGCCACTCGCCGTCTTCCTTGGTGACGGTGATGAAGTCATAACCGAAGAAAACACCGGTCACGCCCGGAACCGAAAAAAGCTTGGCTGCGAGCGGCGATGTGTTGCCCGCGGTGGAGGCATCGCGGAAATCGGCGGTACCTTCCGGCATCACGACCTTGCCGGGAAGAAACTTCAGGGTCGCCGGGTTGGGCGTGGTTTCAGTCTGGATGAACATGCCAGTTGTCCCGCTTTCAGATTTTGGAACGATTCTCGTAAGCGCAGATACTCATGGACGCAAGTACTGTCCCGATGCTGCGTGTATCAGTTGTCATCAATATAGGGTGATTAGGTCACCGCATCAATGTCATCGTCGCTCATACCTGCCGGAATGACCGTAACCGGGATCGGGAACTGGGAGCGGCTGGCCAGCGATTGCACGAGAGGGCCGGGGCCTTCCTTGCCCGAACCGGCAGCCAGAACCAGAATGGCGATGTCCTGATCTTCTTCGATGAGGCTAATCAACTCCGAGGCGGTTTCGCCCTCACGGATGTTGATTTCCGGCTCGATGCCCTGGGCTGCACGCACAGTTGCGGCGAATTTTTCCAGCGCTGCGCGAGCACGTTCCTGCGCTTCGGAGCGCATGATTTCGCCGACGCCCAGAATTTGCTGGAAATCAGAGTCATCAATCACGAAAAGCAGGATGAGAGAGCCGCCCGTATTTTTTGCACGGCGCGCGGCATATGCAACGGCGCGCCCGCATTCGGGCGTCTCATCGATGACGGCAAGAAACTTGCGGCGGTGACCGGCTTCCCGGCTAAGTCGTTTTGATACCATGGCCGCAATTTGCCATCGGGATTGACCGTCTGCAAGCTGACATTTGGTAGGTACTTGAAGATCGGATGATGATTTTCAAGTGAAGAGCGGCGGCAGCAAAAATGTTGCCGCTCGCTTGATCATTGAGAAGTTTAGTTCTGCAGCCAGCCGACGATGTCGCGAACATGGCGCATGGTCTGTTCGGCAATCACGCCAGCCCGCTCACCACCGTCGCGCAGAACGCTGTCGATGTAAGCCGGATCAGCGACCAGACGGCGCATCTCATGAGTGATCGGCGAAAGCTTTGCCACCGCGAGATCGGCAAGTGATGCCTTGAATTCGGAGAACTGGCGTCCGCCGAATTCGTTGAGCACATCTTCCTTCGATTGAGAGGAAAGTGCTGCATAGATGCCAACCAGATTATCGGCTTCCGGACGACCGGCGAGACCGTCGAGCTCGGTGGGCAGGCCGTCCGAGTCGGTCTTTGCCTTGCGGATTTTCTTGGTGATGGTCTCTTCGTCGTCGATCAGGTTGATGCGCGACAGATCGGACGGATCGGACTTCGACATCTTCTTGGTGCCGTCGCGCAGCGACATGATGCGCATGGCAGGGCCGGAGATCATCGGTTCCGTCATCGGGAAGAAGCCGGAAACCTGCTCGTCACCAACCTGCATATCCACGCCCACGCCGAGCGAAGCGATGCGATCCGAATAATCGTTGTTGAATTTCTGCGCGATGTCGCGGGTCAATTCCAGATGCTGCTTCTGGTCCTCACCCACCGGCACTGCGGTTGCGCGATAAAGCAGGATGTCGGCGGCCATCAGACTTGGATAAGCGAACAGGCCGAGCGAAGCGTTTTCGCGGTCCTTGCCTGCCTTGTCCTTGAACTGGGTCATGCGGCTCATCCAGCCGATGCGCGCGATGCAGTTAAATACCCATGCCAGCTCTGCGTGCTGCATGACGCGGCTCTGGTTGAAGACGATGCTTCTCTTCGGGTCGATACCGGCAGCAAGGAAAGCCGCGGTGACTTCACGGGTCGATTGCATCAGTTCAGCCGGATCTGGCGAAATGGTCAGCGCGTGCATGTCCACGACGCAATAGATGCATTCCTGCGTTTCCTGAACCTCGACCCACCGCTTGATCGCCCCAAGGTAATTGCCGAGGTGAAGATTTCCGGTCGGTTGGACGCCGGAGAAGACAAGCGGTTTGAACGTGCTCATGGCTTTATCCTAAAAAAGTTAGCCCCGCCGGTGGAGAGCGGGGATTTTGAATGCTGGTCTTTTCGCAGAGACGCAGCCGCCTTTCAAGCTTGAATTATTGCTCGCTTTCAGGGGCTTTCTTTGCCGCGCCGCGCTTGATGTTGCGACGGATCATTCCCGTATTGGCGCCACCCAGACCGAAGGCCAAACCGAAATAGACCACCATTGCCGCAACAACGATAGCGGTGACGGTTCCCGCCCGCAGAGCAAGCGGCGCTGCGGAGGAAAGTTCGTAGGCAAAATGGCCGATGGCATAGTGGATTCCGAATGCCATGATCGCGGCAGCGATGAGGAGACGCGGAATACGGGTGAGCAGCGGAATATCGCGTCCCCAATGGCCGCGCTTCACGAGCATGGCGAACAGCAGGATAGCGTTGACCCATCCGGCAACGATTTCAGCCGTGGCGATGCCGGTCGGACCGAAATGCGGGAAAAGCGTGATGGCAAGCGAGACGTTCACCGCCACCGAAATGGCGGCGAAGATCATCGGTGTGCGGGTGTCTTCTCGGGCAAAAAAACCGGGAATGAACGCCTTGATCAGCACGAACGCGGGCAGGCCGAGGCCGTAGATGGCCAGAATATTGGAAACGACAAGCGTGGAATCCGGGCTGAACTTGCCGCGTTCGAACAGAAGCCGGACGATAGGTTCCGACATGACCAGAAGAGCGGCAGCGGCTGGCAACGTTAGAAACAAGGTGAACTCAACCGAGCGGTTCTGAAGGTTCGACGCTTCTTTCATGTGCCCGCCACGCAGCGCGCGTGACAGTTCCGGGAGAAGCACGGTTGCGACGGCGATGCCGACGACGCCGAGCGGAAGCTGATAGATGCGGTCCGCATAGACGAGCGACGATACCGCGCCTTCCATGCCGGATGCGATATTGGTGTTGATGAGCAGGTTGATCTGCGTGATGCCGCCGGTGATCGCTGCGGGCAGTGCCAGCACGAGAAGCCGTTTGACGTTCGAGGTCAGACGTGGACGGCGGAAGCCGATCTTGATACCTGCATTGCGCACGGCGATCCACACAATGGCAAGCTGGACCAGACCTGCAGCCATCACGCCCCACGAAAGGCCATAGCCGACCGAAAGCGCGTCATAGCCACGCCACCACGCGAAAGCCAGAACCCCGATCAGGATGATGTTGAGGAATACCGGCGCAATGGCCGCTGCAAAATAGCGATGCAGCGAATTCAACATCCCGCCCATCATCGCCGCCAGCGACATACAGGCGAGATAGGGGAACATGATAACGGCGAGACGCACCGTATTGTCGAACTTCACCGGATCGTCGGTGAAACCCGGTGCAATTATCGTCCGTACGATGAAGGGCATCGAAAGTTCCATCACGATGGTCAGGAACAGAAGCACCGTGAAGAGAACGCCGAACACTTCTTCGGAAAAACGGCGCGCGCCGTCCATGCCGTTCTTTTCGATTTCCTTGGCAAAAAGCGGCACGAAGGCTGAATTGAACGCGCCTTCGGCAAACAACCGCCGGAAGGTATTTGGAAAACGGAAGGCGGCGTTGAAGGCGTCGGCTACCGGACCGGTGCCGAGCGCTGCCGCCATGAACATCTCGCGCGTGAAGCCGAAAATGCGGCTCATCAGCGTTCCGGACGCGACCGTGGCGAACTTTTTGACCAAACTCATTTACTGAAAAACCTATGCTGCGGCCTGAGATGAGCGGCCGTTTGTCTTGCTGCCATTTTCGCCGCTGAGAACACCAAGCAGCTTGCGCCTGATATTGCCCTGACGGGTGGCGTTTGAAATCTTGTGGCCCACAAGGTCAGTCACATAAAAACTGTCGATCACTTTCTCGCCGAAGGTGGTGATATGAGCCGATGCAATATCCAGCGAAAGGTCGGAAATAAGGCCAGTCAGTTCTGAAAGCAAACCGGGCCGGTCCAGACCTTCCACTTCAATGACGGTAAACTTGTTCGAAAGCGTGTTGTTGATCTCGACTCGCGGTTCCACCTTGAACGCCTTGGCGGCCCTCTTCGGCTTGGTGCGCTTGGCCAGCACGTCCGGCAGATGGGCCTTGCCGGACAAAACATCCTCAATGACCTTGCCGACGCGTTCGGCACGGCGGCGCTCGTCGTCATCAGTGTCGAACTCGCGGCTGATGAGAATGGTATCCAGTGCGCGCCCGTCGCCAGTGGTGAAAATCTGCGCGTCGACAATGTTGGCGCCAGCTGCTGCGCAGGCACCGGTGATGATCGACAACAGGCGCGGATGGTCAGGCGCCAGTACCGTGATTTCCGTAACCGCCTCGAAAGTATGCGGCTTGGCCATGGTGGCCAGCGCCCGCTCGTTGCGGTCGGCTTCGCGAATGAAATGGGCGTGCCGGACCTGATCCTCGAGGCTGACAGTCAGGAAATAGTTGGTGTAATGAAGCGCCAGGTATGCATCGCGCTTGTCCTTCGGCCAATCAGAGAGCCGGTCCGCCAGCGCCTCTCGCGCCTGATGGTCGCGGTCGGCACGGGACAATTCCGAAAAGCCACCGGTCAGGACCAGTTCGGTTTCGTAGAAGAGCGTACGCAGAAGCTGGCCCTTCCAGCCATTCCACACGCCGGGACCAACCGCCTTGATATCGCAGACGGTCAGGATCAGGAGGAGCTTCAACCGCTCCATGGTCTGCACGGTGTCGGCGAAGTCGATGATGGTCTTGCGATCGTTGAGATCACGTGACTGCGCGACCATGCTCATGGTCAGATGTTCGCGCACAAGCCATTCAACGGTTTCTGTTTCGGTAGGGGTAAGACCCAGCCGTGGTCCCAGCCTGCGGGCGATGCGTGCACCAGCAACGGAATGATCTTCCGGGCGCCCCTTGGCGATGTCGTGCAAGAGCAGCGCCACATAAAGCAGGTTGCGGTCGCGCTTGACTGTCGTGATGAGGTGGTTTGAAAGCGGATGTTCGTTTTCAAGCTCACCATGCTCGATTTCCGACAGCACGGCGATGCAGCGTAGCAGATGCTCGTCCACCGTATAATGGTGGTACATGTTGAACTGCATCATGGCGACAATCTTACCGAAGTCAGGAATGAATTTTCCAAGCACGCCGGATTCGTTCATACGGCGCAGGATGAGTTCGGGATTGCGCGGCGAGGTCAGGATTTCGAGGAAAAGCTTGTTCGCTTCGGGATTCTCACGCAGATCGGAATTGATGAGTTTCAGTGAGCGCGTGAGGCTCTGCATTGCTTCGGGGTGAAATTCCAGCCCGTGTTTGTCGGCCAGATGGAAGAGGCGGATGATATTGACCGGGTCTTCCTTGAAAACGTCTGGCCGTGCGATGTTGATGCGGTGATTTTCCGAAACGAAGTCGCCGTCAGCGGAAAGCTTACGCTTGCGTCGCGAGAACGTAAGGAAAATGCGGTTGAAGCCCGGTACATGCTTGGCCTGCTGCTCCTCCAGCGCTGCGCTGATGATGCGGGTGAGATCGCCCACATCCTTGGCCACGAGGAAGTAATGCTTCATGAAACGTTCGACATAGTTCTGGCCGGGATGCGCCGTATAGCCAAGGCGTTGGGCGATTTCCGGCTGGATGTCGAAGGAAAGGCGTTCTTCTGCCTTCAACGTCGCGAAATGCATGTGGCACCGCACCGCCCAAAGAAAATCTTCCGCCTTGTTGAACAGCTTCAGCTCGGCTCGTGACAGAACGCCGAGCTTGACCAGCTCTTCTTTCGTTTTGACACGGTAAAAATATTTGGTGATCCAGAACAGCGTATGCAGGTCGCGCTGGCCGCCCTTGCCTTCCTTGACGTTCGGCTCAACCAGATAGCGGGTTTCGCCTGCCTTGCGGTGGCGCTGGTCGCGCTCGGCAAGCTTGGCCTGGATGAATTCCGGGCCGGTATCCTTGACGATTTCCTCGTCGAAGCGGGTAACAAGCGTTTTGAAGAGCTCGCGATTGCCGGTGAGAAACCGCGCATCGAGAATTGCCGTGCGGATCGTCATGTCTTCGCGCGAAAGCCGGATGCACTCATCGATGTTGCGCGTGGAATGGCCGACTTTCAGTCCCATGTCCCACAGCATGTAGAGCATGTATTCGACAACTTGCTCGCCCCAGGGGGTCTGCTTGTAGGGCAGCAGAAACAGAAGATCGATATCTGACCCCGGCGCCAGCCCGCCGCGCCCGTAACCGCCGACCGCGACGATAGCCATGTTCTCGGCCTTCGACGGGTTGATCATCGGATAGGCTTTGGTAGTGGCGAATTCGAACAGCGCCTCGATCAGCGTATCCATGAGAAAGGACAGACGTTTGGCGCAGAGCGTGCCGCCGCCATCCTTCATCAGCATGCCTTCGGCATTGGCGCGACCGCGCACCAAAGCGTCCTTCAGAGCCTGAAGCACCACTTTTCGCACGGTAGGACTGGTGTAGTTTTCGTCCGTGGAATCCGCCAGTTCGTTGAGCTTGCGGCGTAGCGTCTCGGGATTGACGATCTCTTCCAGCTTAAGGTCGTGTGCGCTCATGCGGCATGTAGATCCGGTTTGCGGAGAAAAGGATAGTGGACGATGGCTATCCTATAGCCGCTTTTATGGATGATGAATATCCAAAAGCAAAGGCCGGGAAAACCCGGCCTTTGTATTACTCTTCGCTGATCTTTCAGTTCGTCGCGTTATAGGCGGTAATTGCCGCCATATTGACGATGTCGGAATCCTTCGCTCCGATGGTGACGATCTGCGCTGGCTTGTCGAGGCCGACGAGCAACGGGCCGATAATCGTTGCGCCACCCAGTTCCTGCAGCATGTCGGCGGCAATCGAGGCCGAATGATTGTCCGGTGTGACGATCACATTGGCCGGGCCCGACAGGCGGATGAACGGATATTGTTCCATCAGCTTCGGGTTCAGCGCCACATCGGCACTCATTTCGCCGTCGAATTCGAAATCGACATGACGCGTTGCGAGAATGCGGACGGCTTCCTGAATGCGCGCGGAGCGTTCACCGCCCATATGGCCGAAAGTCGAGAAGGCGGTCAGTGCAACACGTGGTACATAACCCATGCGGCGCGCCATGCCCGCAGCTTCAACCGCAATATCGGCAAGCTCCGCTGCGGTCGGCATTTCATGAACGGCGGTATCGGCGATGAACACCGTGCGTCCACGGCAAAGTGCGATGGAAACACCAACCATGCGGTGGCCGGGCTTGGAATCGATCACGCGGCGCACGTCGTCCAGACCCGTCGCGTAATTGCGGGTCACGCCCGTTACCATACCGTCGGCATCGCCGAGCGCCACCATACAGGCCGCAAAATGATTGCGGTCATTGTTGATGAGGCGGTGGCAATCGCGCGTCAGATAGCCCTTGCGCTGCAGTTTCTCGTAGAGATAGTCGGCATAGGCCGCATTGCGGCTCGAAAGGCGCGCATTGATGATTTCGATGCCGGGACGGTCGAGATCGAGACCGGCAGCCTTGGCCGTATCCTTCACCCGTTCCTCGCGGCCAACCAGAATAGCGGTGCCGAGGCCCTGATTGACGTAGGAAACGGCGGCACGCATCACCTGTTCTTCTTCACCTTCGGCAAAGACGATGCGCTTCGGCTGACGACGCACGCGCTCATAGATGCCGCGCAGCGTCGAGGCGATCGGATCGCGACGTGCCGACAGTTCGCGCTTGTAGCCTTCGATGTCGGCAATGGCACGCCCGGCAACGCCGGTTTCCATCGCTGCCTTGGCGACGGCAGCCGAGACGGATGCAAGCAGACGCGGATCAAACGGCACCGGAATGATGTAACTTGAGCCGAAGCGCGGACGGCTGCCCTGATAGGCGGCAACCACATCGTCCGGCACGTCCTCGCGGGCAAGTTCGGCCAATGCATTGACGGCTGCGATTTTCATCGCATCGTTGATGGTGGTTGCCCGTACGTCGAGTGCGCCACGGAAGATGTAAGGAAAACCAAGGACATTGTTGACCTGGTTCGGATAATCCGAACGACCGGTGGCAACGATGGCGTCATCACGGATGCGCGCCACTTCTTCGGGCGTTACTTCCGGGTCGGGATTGGCCATGGCGAAGATGATCGGGTTCGGCGCCATGGAACGGACCATGTCTTCGGTGAATGCACCTTTGGCCGAAAGGCCGAACACGACATCCGCGCCGTTCATGGCATCTGCGAGGGACCGCTTGTCGGTTTTCACCGCATGGGCGGACTTCCACTGGTTCATGCCCTCTTCGCGGCCCTGATAGACGACGCCCTTGGTGTCGCACAGGATGACGTTTTCCGAGGCAAAACCCATCGCCTTGATAAGCTCGATACAGGCAATACCCGCCGAGCCCGCGCCATTGCAGACGAGCTTCGTCGTCTTCATGTCGCGGCCGGTCAGATGCAGCGCATTGATCAGGCCGGCAGCGGCAATGATGGCCGTTCCATGCTGGTCGTCATGGAAAACCGGAATGTCCATCAGTTCGCGCAGGCGCTGCTCGATGATGAAGCAGTCGGGCGCCTTGATATCTTCCAGATTGATGCCGCCGAACGACGGTCCGAGATAGCGCACCGCATTGATGAAGGCATCGATATCGGTCGTATCGACCTCAAGATCGATGGAATCGACATCGGCGAAGCGCTTGAACAGCACAGCCTTGCCTTCCATCACCGGCTTGGATGCGAGCGCACCCAGATTGCCGAGCCCGAGAATGGCGGTGCCGTTCGAAATGACAGCGACGAGATTGCCCTTGGCCGTATAGTCATAGGCGCGGGCGGCGTCTTCAGCGATTGCCTTCACCGGCACGGCAACGCCCGGAGAATAGGCGAGCGACAGATCGCGCTGCGTGGTCATGGGCTTGGTGGGGTTGATCTCCAGCTTGCCCGGGCGACCCTGCGCGTGAAAGTCTAGCGCTTCCTTCTCACTGGCTGTGGGTGCGCGTTCTGATGTGTTGCCCTTCGGCGTCGAGGCTGGCATGTTCCCTCCGGTTTCATCTGCGGGAGAACCTCGATAGCGCCAGTCACGCATCGTGTAAACAGTGCTTCGAGGAATAGATATTCATCCAAAAACGATGGAATACGAAATTTTATAACTTTAGCCTCGCCGGCTAAGCAATAAATGAAGGTTTTCAGATGGAAACGACGGCTAACGAACACGGCTCGGAAGCGGAAGAAAACACCGCCGAGGCAGCGCCCGTTCGCCTGACGCCCATGATGGAACAGTATATTGAGATCAAGGCGGCGAATGTCGATTCGTTGCTCTTCTATCGCATGGGCGATTTTTACGAGCTGTTCTTCGATGATGCAGTGGAAGCCTCTGCGGCACTCGGCATCACGCTCACCAAGCGCGGCAAGCATCTGGGCGAGGATATTCCCATGTGCGGCGTGCCGGTCCATGCCGCCGACGATTATCTGCAGAAGCTGATCGCCAAGGGCTATCGCGTCGCGGTCTGCGAACAGGTGGAAGACCCGGCAGAGGCGAAGAAGCGTGGCTCCAAATCGGTGGTGAAGCGCGATGTGATCCGTCTCGTCACACCGGGCACGCTGACCGAAGAAAAGCTGCTGGATCCGTCCGAAGCCAATTTCCTGATGGCGATGGGGCGTACGCGCGGCGATGGTGCGCTGGCGCTCGCCTGGATCGACATTTCAACCGGAACTTTCCGTGTGGCGGAAACCACGCCGGACCGGCTTTTCGCCGATGTGATGCGGGTCGACCCGCGCGAACTGGTCGTGGCTGACAGCGCCTTCCATGATGAGGAGCTGCGCCCGGTCTTCGATCTGGTCGGCAAGGCGGTAACGCCGCAACCGGCGACCCTCTTTGACAGCGCGGCCGCGGAAACGCGCATCCAACGTTATTTCAACGTCGCGACATTGGATGGTTTCGGCCAGTTCAGCCGTCCTGAACTTTCAGCTATTTCCGGGGCAATCGCCTATATCGAGAAGACGCAGATTTCCGAGCGCCCACCCTTGATGCGGCCCGAACGCGAACATGAGGGCGGCACGCTTTTTATCGACCCGGCCACACGCGCCAGTCTGGAACTTGCCCGCACCATGTCGGGCAATCGAGATGGCAGTTTGCTGAAGGCGGTTGATCGCACGGTGACGGGCGGCGGCGCGCGACTCCTTGCCGAACGCCTGACTGCACCGCTGACCAATCCGAAGGAAATCGCGCTGCGGCTCGATTCCGTTTCCTGGTTCCTGAGCGAGCAGTCGCTCTGTGAAGCCATGCGCGCGGAACTGAAGGGCGTGCCGGATATGCCGCGCGGTCTCTCGCGCCTTGCCGTCGGGCGCGGTGGTCCGCGTGATCTGGGCAGCCTTGCCCGAGGCTTCGAGGCTGCGCATGTCATTGCGAGCCTGCTGGAAAGCGCTTTGCTGCCCGACGAACTGGCACATGCCCGCGATGCCGTCAGTGCCATGCCCGCCATCTTTACCGCCCATCTCGACCGGGCCTTGGCCGACGAATTGCCGCTTCTGAAACGCGATGGCGGTTTTGTGCGCGGAGGCTATAATTCCGAACTCGATGAAATGCGGGCTTTGCGTGATCAGTCACGCCGGGTGATCGCCGGTCTGCAGGCAAATTATATCGAAGAAACCGGTATCAAGTCGCTGAAGATCAAGCATAACAATGTGCTTGGCTATTTTATCGAGGTGACGGCCAACAATGCCGGGGCGATGACGGATACGGATGAAGCCAAGAGCCGTTTCATCCATCGCCAGACCATGGCCAATGCCATGCGCTTTACCACGACCGAACTGGCGGAACTGGAAAGCAAGATCGCCAATGCTGCCGACCGCGCATTGTCAATCGAGCTTGCCGTGTTCGAGGAATTGACGGCGGAAGCGGTCTCCCATGCTGATAGCATCCGTGCCGCCGCATCGGCGCTTGCTGTTTTCGACGTCTCGGCAGCGCTTGCTGTGCTGGCGGAAGAGCAGGGTTATTGCCGTCCGCAAGTCGATGACAGCCTGTCCTTCAATATTATCGCGGGTCGTCATCCGGTCGTAGAGCAGGCCCTCCGGCGTCAAGCGGCCAATCCGTTCGTCGCCAATGATTGCGATCTCTCGCCGCAAGCAGACGGCGGCAATGGCGCGATCTGGCTTCTGACCGGCCCGAACATGGGCGGTAAGTCAACCTTCCTGCGCCAGAATGCGCTGATTGCGATCATGGCACAGATGGGCTCCTTCGTGCCTGCGGGTTCTGCACAGATCGGTGTCGTGGACAGGCTGTTCAGTCGTGTCGGTGCTTCCGACGATCTGGCACGCGGGCGTTCAACCTTTATGGTTGAAATGGTGGAAACGGCTGCGATCCTCAATCAGGCAGGCGAACGCTCGCTGGTGATCCTCGATGAGATCGGGCGCGGTACAGCCACTTTCGACGGATTGTCCATTGCCTGGGCAGCGGTTGAATATCTGCATGAAAAGAACCGTTGCCGGGCTTTGTTTGCCACGCATTTTCATGAAATGACTGCACTTTCAGAAAAGCTTGAGCGGCTTTCCAATGTCACCATGCGGGTCAAGGAATGGGACAATGATGTCGTCTTCCTGCATGAGGTGGCGAAAGGGGCAGCTGACCGTTCCTATGGCGTGCAGGTCGCGCGTCTGGCGGGGCTGCCCGAAGCGGTCGTCAATCGCGCGCGCGATGTGCTGCACCAGCTTGAAGCGGGCGAGACCTCGGGCAAGGCTGACAAGCTGATCGATGATCTGCCGCTGTTCTCTGTCGTCTTGCAGCAGGAAAAGCCGAAGCTGCAGGTTCAGGGGAAAGATAGTGAACTGACCAAGGCTGTCTCTGCAATCAGTCCAGACGAACTGACACCGCGAGAAGCGCTGGACCTGATCTACAAATTAAAGGAACTGGCCGGAAAGGCGTGACGAGTTCTGGCCAGGTAGGGTGCTCCAGTCTGTTTGAGATTCTGGTTATGACGAGCCGAAAATGGTGATGTTTGCGACCCGGAGCGGAGTGTACTTTTGGGTACATGAGCACCGGAAGCGCAAAACAGCGCCATTTGCAGGCCGTCAGAACCAGAATATCTACAGACTACACAAAGCGGTTCGCTTCCGCGCCGTAATAGGTGATGTAGCGGCTGGAAATGCGCTCAATCGGCAGGATGATGAAGACATCGGTTGTGCCGAATGCCTCGTCGATCACTGCGCCGTCGCCGATCATTGCGCCGAGACGTAGATAACCCTTGACCAGTGGCGGCATTGAGAACAGCGCAACCTTGTTGTTGATGGCTTCCTTCGGCATCAGGTCCATGGCCTGATAACGATTGGGCAGGGCACGAACGTCCCAGTCATCGGTGGCACGGCAGTTGTGATGGAGGAACGACAGGCCGAGCGCGTGCGCTGCAGGCACCGCGCCGTGGAATGAAGCACAGCCGAACATCACATCGATGGAATGGCGGCGGCAATAGGCCCAGGCACCTTGCCAAAGAAGCTCGACAGTGCGCTTGGAGCGGTATTCCGCCTTCACGCAGGAGCGACCCAGTTCAAGCAGGCGGAGGTTCGGGCGTGAAAGGGCCAGACGCTGCACGTCATATTCATCGGCAGAATAAAAGCCGAGCGCCTGTTCCGCCTGATCGCTACGCATCAGACGATAGGTGCCGACAATCTGCTGATGCTCCGGCACGGGCAGGGCGGTGTCGTAAACGAGCAGATGATCGCAAATAGCGTCGAAACGGTCAGCGTCTCGAAGCTCCACCGCTTCGATGCTTTCCCTACGCGCGCCCATTTCGTCGAAGAAGACGCGGAAACGCAATTCCTGCGCGGCTTCTACCGCCTCGCGTGAATTTGCAAGCCGTACTTCCAGCGATCCGATGCGTCCCAGAACGATGGGATCGCCGTTGGACGCGAACAGCGCCTGTTGTGCTTCTAAGCCTGACATGACCGTATCATCAATGATTTGCTGGTCCATTCCAAGCAGTACTGTCATGATGATGGCTCCTGATTTGTCTATTCACGTATTCCTGAACGGCTTTCCCACGGATATTTCAGCGAGAGCTAGCCAATTCCAATCCTTGTTCAGCCGATTGCATGGACAGGGTGTCCAGTTCGACCGAAGCAGTACAGATTCAGTGCTACGCGACGATGACAGAAGCATGTCACCAATGTGTCAATTCGGATGGCTGGACCTTATCCTCTTCAAAAAGCTTTTAATTTTAAGAGATCAAATTATGCGAAAGGCAGAAACTGTTCAACCCGGCGGGTTAGCGGGCAGCCCGTTCGCGCCGCCAGCCGAGGAATTCCTCCAGAATTATGAGACCTGCACCGATTGTAATGAAGGTGTCGGCGAGGTTGAAAACTGCGAATGACCAGGTTGGCAGGTGAAACAGAATATAATCCACGACGTAACCGTGCATCACGCGGTCGATAAGATTGCCGATGGCGCCGCCAACGACAAGTGCAAAACCGTAGCGTGCGAAGATGCGGTCCGGCGCGTTGGTCCACCACAGATAAAGTACGAACAAGATAACTGCTGCGGTGATTGCGACCAGTCCCCAATCATGCAGCCATGCCAGCATGGAAAAGGCGATGCCCTCATTGTGCGTACGAAACAAGGCAAGGAACGGTAGCAGGTCGATCTGCTGGCCGTAGCCCATCCGTGTTTCCACCAGATGTTTGACACCCTGATCGATCAGTATGGTGAGGACAACGACGAACAGTGAGGACCAGACTGCGTGTCGCTTCATCCGGAAACCCTTTCATCGAGCGTGAGTGCGTCGCGACGAATTTCGTAGAGCATGACGCCGGTGGCAATTGCAAGATTGAGGGAATCTGCACGGCCTGCCTGCGGAATGCGTGCGAGCTTGTCGCAAGTATCGGCCAGACTGTCCGGCAGGCCCTGCTGTTCGTTGCCCATCATCAGCACGACCGGCTTGTTGGCATAGGGAATGGTGCGATAGTCGACCGCACCTTTCAGATGGGTGCCGACGACAAGGCCGGAAATGCCCTTGCGCCAGTTGAGGAAGTCGGCTTCCGTCACTTTATAGAGCGGCATGGAAAAGACCGAGCCCATCGTGGCGCGCACGGTTTCCAGCGAATAGGGGTCGGTGGTGTCGCCGATCAAAATGATGCCCTTGGCGCCGACCGCATCGGCGGTACGGATGACAGTGCCCAGATTGCCGGGATCGCGCACGCGGTCGAGCGCGATATAAACATCGTTGTTCTTCGGCTTGAGGTTTGTGAGCGGGCGATATTGCTGTTCGAAAACACCAACCACCATTTGCGGGTTGTCGCGGCGGGTAATGGCAGCCATGATCTTTTCGGTCACTTCCAGCACCAATCCGCCCTTGGCGAAGGTGCGGGCGGCAACCTGCTCGACCATCTTGTTGCCCTTGCCGGATTTGGCGAAGACCAGCGTCTTGATGCGCCAGTCCTGTTCCAGCGCGTCGATGACAAGCTTCAGCCCTTCGGCCAGAAAAACGCCCTGCTGGTCGCGGAATTTTTTCAGCGCCAGCGAGCGGAGATCTTTCACGATAGGGTTGGTGAGGCTGGTGACTTCCTTCACCTGACCTACCTTGGAATATTCGGCACGAGAGCCGCCTTTGGAAAAATCGTCGTCACGGCTCATTTTGCTACCCAGCGGCTGAACATGGATGTGGAAAGCGCGCGTCCTCCCGACTGATCGGCGGAACGTTCGCGCAGAATAAGTTCGCCCGATTCGACCGTACCACCAAGACCGGTGAAACGGTCGCGCATCAGTTCGTGAATGGCGAAGAAGGATGCGCGGATCGAATAGGCAGTCAGGATGACGGCGAGCGGTTTTGGCGTCAGGATGGACCGGCATGTATCGACCATTGCGGGCAGATGCTCGAACAACTGCCAAACCTCGCCGCTCGGCCCGCGCCCATAGGCAGGCGGATCAAGCAGGATGATGTCATAGAAACTGCCGCGCCGTTCCTCACGCTGAACGAATTTCATCGCGTCTTCACAGATCCATCGGATTGGCTTGTCCGAAAGCCCGGCCATTTCCTGATTTTCACGCGCCCAGAGAATGGCCTTCTTGGAGGCATCCACATGGGTCACTTCCGCACCTGCACGTGCCGCTACCAGCGAGGCGACGCCCGTATAGCCGAAAAGATTGAGCACCTTAACGCTGCGTCCGGACTTTACCCCATCTCGGATAAGCCCATCCATATAGGACCAATGCGCGGCCTGCTCTGGGAACACGCCAACATGGCGGAACGAGGTGAAACGGCCATGAAAGGAAATGCCATCGTGCTGCATTGGCCATGTTTCGCCGAGCGGCACTTTCGGAAAGGCCCAGCGTCCCATGCCTTCCTCGTCGGTGTTGCCGGTGAAGACGGCATCGGCCTGGTCCCATTCCTTCTGCGGCAGGCTCGGCAACCAGATTGCCTGACCTTCCGGGCGGACGATCCGATAGGGACCATATTGCTCGAGCTTCAACCCGTTGCCGCTGTCGAGAAGCGCATAATCGGGCGAGGGTTCCGTTTCGAGAATGAGCGGCAGTCGTTCTCCCGGGCGTGCACCGGCATAAGGCTTGATTTCGCGAAGCGGAGTAGCGGGCTTGTCGTCTACGGGCTTGGGTGCGGCCTTGGCGAATTGGGGACGCGGCTTTTTGAAAGACGAGCCTTTATTGTCAGACTTGCCATCAGATCGGCCTTCAAATTTGCTTTCTGAACGCGGCGCATCATGTCTTGCGCGCTCGAAACCACGGTCCTGTTTGCCGCCCGACGGCTTTTTGCCTTTTCCCTTTGGCGCTTTCACCCGAAACTCCAATCATCATGATTGGGGTCTAGGTAGGATAAACAGGGCCGGTGTGAAAGGGGAAAACGACGTTCAATCGCGCTTCGACCATGAAAACCCGGAAGTTTTGCCTCCGGGTTTGAGAATAGCAGGTGTTTCAGGAGTTCACGACCGGCATATTGCGCTTTTCGGCGGCGGTGCTCCGTTCAAGCAGGCGCGCAGCTTCCTGCTTGTACATGCGCTCCTTGCGGCGGTGCTTGCCTTGTGTGAGCCACGTCACCAGTGAGCCGATGACAACGCCGAGAAGAAGCGCGCCGAACAGCCACAGAAACAGAGGCGCATTATAGGACAGAGCGGGATTGCCCGGATTGAACGGATCGATCGTAAACTGCACCGATGCGCGATTGGCAACCGACAACGCAATCAGAGCCACTGCAAGCGGCACGAGAACGATGATGGCGATGATGCGTTTTGCCGCCATGATGTCTATCAGACTGCGCCGTTGAGACGGTCGCGCAGTTCCTTGCCGGTCTTGAAGAAGGGAACCCACTTTTCTTCCACATCCACCGTTTCGCCGGTGCGCGGATTGCGACCGCTGCGAGCAGGGCGGTTCTTCACCGAAAAGGCGCCGAAGCCGCGCAGCTCAACACGATTGCCTTCGGCAAGAGCGTTTGTGATCTCGTCGAATACCGCGCCCACGATGTTTTCGACATCGCGCTGAAAGAGATGCGGATTACGGCTGGCGATAATCTGAACGAGTTCCGATTTGATCACGGCTTTAAACCCCTGTTCTTCTGTTTGTTTCATCCGGTATCTACCGGATATTGTGTAAGTTTACCTGGCTGGCGTCAATTCGCTTCAGGCGTACCGTCAACGTGCCAAACCGAAAGAAGTCCGTCAAGAAAGATGCGTTCCTTGGCGATCTGCTTCAACATGCCGTCTGCTTCCTGCGGCACGCCAAGAAGGCGTGCACCGGCATGAATGATAAGATCGCGCAGCGAGAAACCCGTTTCACTGCTGACCGGCTTCCATTCCAGACGCGGCAAATCTTTGGAAAGCCCCTTGCTCGCAAGCCAGGCGACCGCTTCCTCTTCACCGCCCAATCCGTCGATCAATTTTTTATCGAGTGCCTGTCGCCCTGTAAAAACCGCGCCATTGGCGAGGGCCAGCGCCTGTTCATGTGTGAACGAACGGCGTTTTTCGACAATGTCCACGAACCATGCATAGGAATCCATGATCATATTGCGGATCATGCCCTTGGCTTCTTCGCTGGCCGGGCTGAAATAATTGGGTTCCGCCTTGAGTGGTGAGGACTTGATGGTTTCGACCTTCACACCGATCGTATCAAGCAGCTTCGAAACATCGGGATACTGGAACAGGACACCAATCGAGCCAACGATGGATGTCTGTCGTGCCACGATGTGGTCCGAAGCGCTGGCAATCATGTAACCGGCGGAAGCTGCAAGGGTTCCTACCTGCGTGACGACCGGCTTTTTCTCGGCAATCTTGCGCACGGCTTCGAAAATCGCTTCGCCGCCCACCGTCGTTCCACCGGGCGAATCGAGAACCAGAATCACGCCTTTGACGGCGTCATCCTTGGCGATCTTGTCGAGACGCTTCAGCAATTCCTCATTCTCGAAGATGGTGCCTTCGATACGAACCTTGGCAATGTGCGGTTGGTTGAAGTTGGTGCCGCGCATGGACCATGAAGCGAAGACGGCAATCAGGGCGGCGATCAAAAGCAGGAAGGCCCCACGCCAGATCGTCAGCTTTCTGCGCAATTTCCGGCGTTCGATAATTGCTTCGGCGTCTTGAGCCATTCCCGTCCATCCGTTCGTTCAAATCGCGCGGCTTGCGCCCCGCAGTTCACCTTGTGCCCCGAATGAGGGCACGCGGCAAGTATCTTCGAAAAATAGGTCTGGTTAGAGATAGTGCCTGAAATACATATTGTAATGAAGTTGTCCGAGATTCTTATGTTCGTTGCCGGATCAGCTCTGGCGGTTGCATTACGCACAGCTGTAATTTGACCGAGTTTTGTGGTATCAAAGAGTTGAATAGCATCCTGCTTAATTCGGTGGGGTGTCAATTGGGCTGAATTATCAAAGGCATAGGCCGTTCCTGCTTGCTGTTTGCGAGGCGGGTGCGGTGTTTTGCGCGGTATAAAGCTATTGAGCGACCGACTATTTCACCCCAAATAAACCTTATTGAAATGAAAAAGCGCGACACACACGCGCTGATTATCGAGTTTTACGAAAGCCGTTGAGGAATTGAACGCCACATGACCGCCGACACCACAGATAGCCATGCGCCGCAGAACGCGACCGCTCAAGGTCGCGGCACGGGTGGCATGCGTTTTGGTGCGTCGGAGAAGGCCGAGACGCTTTTTCATGCTGCGCAGCGCCATTCGATCCGCGTTCGCGTTCTGAAGACAGTCCTTCCTGTCGCCGCAATCATCGTGGGAGCGGTATTCTCTTGGTATACGTTTCTTGCGACGCCGAACGCGCCCGTTAAGGTCGAAGTGAACAATGGCGGCGAAAGCGGAAAGCTTGTCATGACGAGCCCGCACCTGAATGGTTATACCAAGGATAACCGCCCCTATTCGATGACCGCTTCCAAGGCGACGCAGGATGCAAAGAACAGCGGTGCGATTTCGCTTGAAGGCATTTCCGCGGAGCTGCCGGTTGGTGACAAGGGCACGGCCAAGGTCGAGGCAACGTCCGGTGTTTACGACAATGCCAATGGGCGTTTGCAACTTGATAAGGACTTTACTGTTACGACAGACGACGGTTTACGTGCGGTGCTGCGTTCTGCGGACGTAAATCTCAAGAGCGGGCAGATCACCACTGACAAGCCCGTGGATATCCGCAGCGGCAGCACGCATATTCTGGCCGACAGCATGCAGGTCAAGGACAACGGCAAGGTTCTGATTTTCGAGAACAAGGTTCGAATGACTGTTGACGGCAGCGTTGTTTCGCCCAACAAGGCTCCCTGAAAAGGGCGCCTGATTTGAGGATAGGGGAAGCGTTCGGACCGATTCATATCTGTGCGGCGCGGTTGAGTACATTCTGAAACCGGTCCTCGGATCGAAATGTGCTCGAAAACAGATTGTTAGAGCGTGATTCTGATGCAATCGGAATGGTACAGGCTCTAAGCCGCTTTTTTGATCGCATTTTGCGATGCTGAATGTTCCCATTTGGCCGCAAAGTGCTTAATGTTGCGTCTGACCGCATGTCGACCCAGAGATGGTCGAATGCTTCGGGGAGCTGAAATTATATGGAACGCGAGACGGGCAAGATGAACAAGGGTACGATGGCCCGCACTTTGCGGATGGGATTTGCAGTTCTGGCGCTCGGCATTGTCGCGGCTCCGACAGTTTCACTGGCGCAGGAAGGCGCAGCCGTGAACGGCCTGAAGCTTTCCAACAGCAAGGCGCCCGTCAAGATCGACGCTGACAAGCTGGAAATGCGCGACAAGGAAGGCATTGCCATATTCACCGGTAATGTTGCCGTTTCGCAGGGCGACGCCCTGTTGAAGGCAGGCCAGATGACAGTCTATTACAACAAGGCCAAGAAAGACGGCGAAGCACCGGCCCCGGAACCGACAAGTGCTGGCGTGGGCGGCCTCGATTCATCGAGCATCGATCACATCGACATTTCGGGGAAAGTCTATCTCAAGTCCGGGACGCAGGTCGCAACTGGTGATACCGGGCGTTATGATGCGAAAAACCAGGTTATGGTTCTTCAGGGGCAGAAAGTGGTTCTGACCGATGGCGACAATGTCGTGACCGGTTGCAAGCTGACGGCGCATCTCGATACGGGCCGCGCCAATGTCGAAAGCTGCAAGGGCCAGACCAAGGGTCGCGTATCGATTATCATGGCCCCGAAAGATCAACAGCAGGGCGGTGCTGCGCCCAAGCAGAACTGACCGGAGCAGGCGTGGGATTGTTCTGGAACAAGAAGGCCGACGGGCCGCAAGACGCATCGCAAAATGTGAACGCACCATCCGATGTCGCGGGCGCTATGCCCGGCCAGCCGGGTAAGTCGACGCGTCTCAAAGGGACGCTGGTGGCACGCGGTCTCTGCAAGAGCTATCGCGGCCGGCAGGTCGTCAATGGCGTATCGTTCGGTGTGCGTGCTGGCGAAGCTGTCGGTATTCTGGGGCCGAACGGCGCAGGCAAGACCACTTGCTTCTATATGGTGACAGGCCTCGTTCCGGCTGATGCCGGTTCCATCGAGATCGACGGTTTCGACGTCACGTCTATGCCGATGTATCGCCGTTCCCGTCTTGGCATCGGCTATCTGCCGCAGGAAGCATCCATTTTCCGTGGCCTTTCGGTGGAAAACAACATCAAGGCTGTGCTGGAAGTTGTGGAGAAAGATCGCTCCAAACGCGCTTCCGAGCTGGATGCGTTGTTGGAAGAATTTCACATCGCTCATCTGCGCAAGGCGCCTGCCATTTCGCTGTCCGGCGGCGAGCGCCGTCGTCTCGAAATTGCGCGTGCGCTGGCATCGCGCCCAAACTTCATGCTGCTCGATGAACCTTTTGCTGGTGTCGATCCGATTGCCGTTTCGGATATCCAGCAACTCGTTCGCCATCTGACAAGCCGCGGCATCGGCGTTCTGATTACCGACCATAATGTGCGTGAAACGCTCGGCCTTATCGACCGCGCCTACATCATTCACGCCGGTCAGGTGCTGACACATGGTCGTCCTGCCGAAATCGTCGCCAATCCCGACGTGCGCCGGCTTTATCTCGGCGACCAATTCACACTTTAATATTCGGCATTTTCATATCGTCTCAGGCTCCTATGGAAATGCCTTCATTCTGATCAGCCATCGGTTTGAGCCTGTTATGTTCTGTACAAAGTTACAGAAAGTGCCGCTGAACCGCGACTATTTCCCCTTTTGTCCCCAAACCGCACATTCTGAATTGACAAGCAAGGTTCATACCAGTTTTCATTCAAATACGCTTTCAGCTTGAAACGGCTGCGAGCGCACGGCTTATTCCTCTGTATGGACTCAGGTCCCATGTCGATGAGTGCCGTCTGAAGGCCAGATTGCTGTCAAGGATATCTCGCGCGTTGACCATGTGTTCCGCGGTTATTGACAGGGTTTAACGGGGGAGAATAACGCGTCGCATGGCTCTGTCGCCCAAGCTCGATTTCCGTCAATCGCAATCGCTGGTGATGACCCCCCAGCTGATGCAGTCGATCAAGCTGCTGCAGATGACGCATATGGAGCTGGAGCAATTTCTCGACATTGAAATTGAAAAAAATCCGCTGCTGGATCGAATTGAGGCAGCGAATGATGATTTTTCAGGCGCTGAATCAGCACGAGACGGTGCTGAAACCGGCGGAGAGGATGCGGCGTCGGACGACTCGCCGGATGGCGACTGGTTCAAAACAGGCGCTTCGGATAATGCCGAAAATCTCTCATCCACCTTCGACAGCTCGCTTGAAAATATCTTTCCGGATGATCCGGGTCGCTTCGACGAGATCGGTCCCGATCTTGCCGCGCAATGGAAATCGTCCGTCGGTGACGGATATGTTTCAGGTGGCAGTTACGACATCGATCAGGTTACGGCCAGCCGGATTTCATTGAGCGAGCACGTAGCGGAACAGATCACGCTGACTTTTTCCAAAGCGGCAGACCGGTTCATTGCGACGGCGCTCGCCGATGCACTGGACGAGAGCGGCTATCTGCGTGTCGATATTGTCGGTCTGGCCCAGAATCTTGGCGTGGAAACCGTCGAGATCGAGCGCGTTCTTGGAATGATGCAAGGCTTTGATCCGGCAGGACTTTTTGCCCGTGATCTGCGGGAGTGTCTGGCGATACAGCTGCGTCTAAAGGATCGGTTCGATCCAGCTATGGAGGCGTTGATCGACAATCTCGATTTTCTTGCACGGCGGGATTTCGCGACGCTCAAGAAGCTGTGCGGTGTCGATCAGGCCGATATCCTCGATATGCTGACCGAAATCCGCATGCTCGATCCGAAGCCGGGTGCTTTGTTCGAAATCTCCGTGGCCGATGCCATCGTGCCGGACGCACTGGTTACACCGTCGCGTGACGGTGGCTGGACTATTGAACTCAACGCAGCCGCAATGCCACGTCTTATCGTCAACAATGAATATTATGCAGAGGTGAGCACCTCGGTCAAAGCCGAAGAAAAAGCATTTCTCTCGGATTGCATGCAGACCGCGAACTGGCTCGTACGCAGTCTCGACCAGCGCGCGCGCACCATTCTCAAGGTAACACAGGAGATCGTCCGGCAGCAGGACGGCTTTCTGCGTCACGGCGTGACCCACTTGAAGCCGCTCAACCTGCGCACGGTTGCCGACGCGGTCGGTATGCATGAATCGACCATCAGCCGCGTGACGGCGAACAAATTCATGGCCACGCCGCGTGGCGTGTTTGAACTGCGCTATTTCTTTACGGCCTCCATTGCCTCATCCGAGGGCGGCGACGCTCATTCGTCGGAGAGCGTGCGCCATCGTATTCGGCAGATGATCGACGCCGAAAAGCCCGATGACGTGCTGTCCGATGATGCCATCGTGGATGCTCTGAAGAAGGACGGTGTGGATATCGCGCGAAGAACGGTCGCAAAATATCGGGAATCGATGAATATTGCTTCATCGGTTCAGCGCAGGCGTGAAAAGAAGGCAAGATTGTCAGCTTCCTGACTGCGTAGAGCATTTTGCATTCAGGTGGTATCACCTGACGTTGCATAAATGCGGTAATACAAACAGATAGAGCGGAAGCGCGAACGAATGTGAGCGCATTTCGCTCTAGCCAAAATGGTTCCACAGATTGCGCTGAGAAGGGACCGTTTTAAATTACCGATTGTACCTCTAGGGCCTTATTCCCGTATTCGAATAGGGGGGAATGCTCTAAAATTTTGGATCTGTAGCGCTGCTCTTTCAGAAAAATTCGATCTCGATTTGTGGAAAGATCAGCATTGCAAGAGGACCAACTGGCAGGAGGACCAATTGACAAGCGCCATTTCACCCAATAGAAGCCCGGCTCGCGTTGCGGCACGTGTCTGGACGCCCTCATTTCCAGGGCTTCCTGATAAGTCGTCAGCGTGAGTTGGCGAGATGTCAGCAGAAGCACTTGTGTTTCTACGATCGAAAATACGCCAAAGCAGAATTGAAGCATGTCTCCTCAAAGTAGAACCGGTTTGGGGATGAAGACATGGGTTGGACGTTTCCGCCGAATGCGTTTTGCAGACAACGTCCGATAATATCGCTGTAATTTCTGGAAGAAATTGCGGTTGTCCATATGTTTGAAGGAAGGGCAATGTGGCGTTCCGGGAAAATCGGGCCGGAAAAATCCGGGCAACGGACCAGCTACTGGGGCGTTACTTAAAAGAGCAATGTGCGGCAACCATCCCGTAAAGGGGCTATTGATTGGAGCAGTCACGACTTCGACGGCTTTTCGGAAGGTGTTTCAACGCCTCATCGGAAAGTGCGCCTGGCAAGCGTGCATGCACCATGAATTTAGTTGGAAAACGCACAGGACGAAAAGCATCTTTGATGCTGGTTCGCTTTGCGCTTCGCTCGCCTTGTGATTAGACTGAGTCCTGTGGTGTAACGCAAATGAGGTGTGCCAAATGACTCTGCGTGTATCTGGAAAGCATATGGACGTCGGTGAAGCTTTCACAACCCGGATCATTGATCGGGTGAATGAAGCAGTCGGCAAATATTTCGATCATGGCTTTTCCGGACAGGTTACGGTCACCAAGTCCGGTTCGCGTTACAGTGCGGATTGCACCTTGCACCTCGATAGTGGTGCAACTCTGCAAAGCACTGGCGACGCGCAGGATCCGCAGCTGGCTTTTGAAGCGGCCGCGGACAAGATCGAAACCCGCCTTCGCCGCTATAAGCGTCGTCTGAAATCGCGCCCGGCTACGCAGCCAGATGCGATCTATGATGACGTTGCATATCGTGTTATGGCACCGCTGTCGGAGGAAGAGGAGGATCTTCCGGCGGATTATGCGCCGACAATTGTTGCGGAATCGTCCGTCGCCCTGCGCACCATGTCGGTGGCGTCGGCGGTTGTGGAACTGGATCTGATCGAGAACCCGGTTCTGGTATTCCGCAATGCCGGCAATGATGAAGTTAACATCGTCTACCGTCGCGCGGACGGCAATATCGGCTGGGTCGATCCATCGATGGTCACCCGCCAGGCCGCGCCACGCGCCTGACGGCAAACCTGAAGCGCACGCAGCAGATCGCGATTAGGCGGCCGCGTGCGCTTCCCAAAACCGGGCCGCAAAGGCCTGATTGAAGAAGGAACGGAGAGAATGGATCTTAGTGATCTGATTCAGCCTGGGGCGATTATCCCGGCGCTGAAAGCCAGCTCCAAAAAACAGCTTTTGCAGATTCTGTCTGAAAAGGCTGCGGAACTGACCGGTCTCCCTGAGCGTGAAGTTTTCGAAACAATTCTCCAGCGTGAGCGCCTCGGTTCTACCGGGGTGGGCAATGGCGTTGCCATTCCGCACGGCAAGCTGGCGAACATCAACAAAATAGCCGGAATTTTCGCTCGTCTGGAAACCCCGGTCGATTTCGAGGCGCTGGACGATCAACCCGTCGATCTTGTTTTTCTGCTTCTCGCGCCGGAGAATGCCGGCGCGGATCACCTGAAGGCACTCTCGCGCATCGCCCGTATGCTGCGCGATGCCGATACGGTTGCCAAATTGCGCGGCACACATGACGCGCAGGCGCTCTATTCATTCCTGACAGCTCAGCCTGCTTCCAACGCCGCCTGAGTTCAAATAGTTTCTCGTAGACAAAACCGCCGTTCGGCTTGAACGGCGGTTTTGTTTGTTTGCTCGCAGAAACGAATTGGCAGGGAAGGAAAAAACAGTCCGAGCAGAAGCATATTTCTTCTGCCTCAAGACGACTTGCGGCATTTGTATACGCCACGATCTTCCGTACTGATTTCATACGGAAGCGCGATACCGGCGATGGCCGGTATCGCGTCTATCCTTAGTGCAGCATTACCGTGCGCAGTTCATGGTCTTGCGCGCCTTGTAGCGCGGTGGCGCGGACATCGGAGAGCACGATTGGCTCGCCGCTGGCGCCAAAAAGCGCCCAGAGTTCAAGGCCCGGCTCTATCGGTGGGAGGGCAGGGAAGCTGCGGGCAAGGTCATCTGAACGGATCTTGCGCACATAGGCAACTTCACCTTCGCCGAGATGGGCGAATTCATTTTCGGTGAATATATGTCTGTTCATGGTCTTAGCCTCCATTTCGTCGGCATGTCATTTGCGACCATGCCGCATCAGAGCTTCACATTCTCAATATAGCGGTATTGTGCTGAACAAAAACTGAACAAGCTCAGTCTTTCACCGCTATGCTGATTCGTTTAACCAGCCGTTCGGGTTCGGGGCGGTCGAGATCGATGGCCAAAAGGCCGTTTTTCAGGTCGCAACCGAGAACCCGCATACCGTCTGCCAGGACGAAAACGCGCTGAAACTGTCGGGCAGCGATGCCACGATGCAGAAATTCCCGTTCGGTATCGTCGGTCTGGCGTCCGCGGATGACGAGCTGATTGTCTTCCGTCATGACTTCGAGGTCTTCGCTGGCAAAACCGGCCACCGCCAAAGTGATGCGCAGACGTTCGGAACCCGTCTCGCCGCGCAGGCGTTCAATATTGTAGGGCGGATAACCGTCGCCGGATTTTGCGATCCGTTCCAGCGTTTTTTCCATCGTGTCGAATCCGAGCAGCAAAGGGCTTGAAAACGGTGTCATTCTTGTCATTGCATCAGTCCTTGATGAGAAGCGACCGTTATGAAGAGAACCCTTACGGCGTATCTCCTCGCTAACTGATATGGCTTGTGAAAAGCCTGACTTCAAGGGCCAATCCGGATTCCTTCGTTTCAACTTAAAACGAAGGAGAGGTTCAGGATACCCGGCAATATTAGGGTCAGGACCTATTAATCTGGTGAAAATGGTGTGAGGCCATCCATTCGGATACGAGGAGAAAAGGCGAAGGAAATGTGGTTCATTTTCGAGCTTTTTCGACAAAGTAGCCGGGTGGATGGACCACATCCTCTGGACACCGAAATGACTGGCGATCTGCTGCGTCGAACCGCTTGACCGGGGAAACCACCCCGTTCTTCGCGTCTCTCCTAGCAGCCCTTGTCATTTCAGGTGCCATTTCCATCAAATTAATAGGTCCTGACCCTAGGGTGTTGCTATCGTCGTGCTTCTGAAAGCGCTGCGCCGAAAGCTGTCGCAAAGCTTTCGCGATCATCCGGGGAGAGGAAGTTTCCGATCACTACACTCGCTTCACGGCTTTCGACGCTCATACCGGTAATTCCGATATCCGGCTTTCGCGCAACCTTGAATCGCGTCCAGAATGGATTGAAACGATGCGCAGTCAGCTTACCGGACGCTGCATATTTGCGAATATACAGGGTGGAACGCGACATGGAAATTTCCTCGCGGGCACGGGCTGCGCGGTAATTCCAGCGAAAAGCCAGATAGATCAGCAGTACATCGAGACCGAAAAATCCGAAGATCGGCCATGCGCCGATGGACCAGAAAAGAATACCGACGAACATCCAGCAGCCGATCAGAGCGCTCATCAATATGGTGAAGCCCGTACGTCCCAGCGAACGATAGGGGGTGAGGAGAGCTTCGAAAATGGGTTTGTCGAACCGGTCAGGTTCTGCGCCGTCTGGGTGATGCATAGCATTCAGGTCGTCTGGCAGATTGTCCCGGCCTATACTGGCCTGCGGCAAGCTGCTGATTGTTTTGTCGATCAAGAAACTATTATAGAGACGGAATGGAAAAGGCCAAAATCAAATCGCCTGTGAACGTCTCTGCCGCCACCCGCCCTCAACGTCGGGTGCGTGGTACGCTTTATACAGCAGACGAAATTCATGAGATATTTCGCCGTTTCTCCATTCAGAGACCGGAGCCGAAGGGCGAGCTTGAGCATGTGAATGCTTTTACGCTTCTTGTCGCCGTGGTCTTGTCGGCACAGGCCACCGATGCCGGGGTCAACAAGGCGACGCGCGGGCTCTTCGCAATTGCCGATACGCCGCAGAAAATGCTGGCGCTGGGCGAAGAGAAAGTCGGCGACCACATTCGCACCATTGGTCTTTGGCGGAACAAGGCAAAGAACGTCATTCTCCTGTCCGAAGCCTTAATCCGCGATCATGGCGGAGAAGTGCCGGGGGACCGGGACGAACTGGTAAAGCTGCCGGGTGTTGGCCGCAAGACTGCCAATGTGGTGCTGAATATGGCTTTCGGCCAGCCGACAATGGCGGTGGACACGCATATCCTGCGTATCGGCAATCGGATTGGTCTTGCGCCGGGAAAAACGCCAGAGGCCGTGGAAGCCATCCTCGTTCGGGTCATCCCCGCAGAATATATGCTTCATGCGCATCACTGGCTGATCTTGCATGGGCGTTACGTGTGCAAGGCGCGCAAGCCGGAATGCGAGAAATGTGTGATTGCCGATATCTGCAAATATCCGGCGAAAACCTGCGACATTCCTGCGCCGCTTATCCCCTTGCCACCGCAGGCGTGAGCCGGGCTTCGCGTTGCGAGACAGCCTTGTGCAGATGGACCA
>Ga0209369_1000398_pt1 | contig 65795 bp, 70 predicted proteins | sample EBPBio142010_DNA_FD_185865 | JGI IMG/M metagenome (GOLD analysis project Ga0209369, IMG submission 185865) | Wastewater treatment Type I Accumulibacter community from EBPR Bioreactor in Madison, WI, USA - Reactor 1_10/4/2010_ DNA (SPAdes)... | ecosystem: Engineered > Bioreactor > EBPR >...
GATGACGGTGTCGGGGGCGGTGGTGCTCAGGCGCAATGCCTGCAGGTCCAGGGAGCGGCCGGTGGTGCCCGCGGTGGCACCGTCGCTCACGGGTGGCAGCCAGCCCAGGTTCTGCACGTGTGCCGTGACCGTGGCCGAGGGTCGCGTCGTGAGCCGTACCTGGACGGCCTCGATGCTGCGGCCCTGGCCGGTGGTGCCGGCCACCGCGCCGTCGGTTCGCCAGGGCTGCCAGCCCAGGCCGGCGACGTGCGCCCGGTACTCGATCCCGTGTCGGGCGGCGCCAGCCCCGGTGAGGGTCACTTGCAGGGCCTCCACGGCGAGGGAGCGGCCGGTGGTGCCGGCGGTCTCGGAGGAACTGCGCCAGGCCTGCCAGCCGATGGTCGCGACGTGGGCGCGGTAGCGGATGACGGTGTCGGGGGCGGTGGTGCTCAGGCGCAATGCCTGCAGGTCCAGGGAGCGGCCGGTGGTGCCCGCGGTGGCACCGTCGCTCACGGGTGGCAGCCAGCCCAGGTTCTGCACGTGTGCCGTGGAGGAGACCGACGGCGTGGTGGGACCCGGTGCCGCGGGCGCGGGCGCCTGGGGAGCGGTTGCACCTGGCACTGCCGCGACGGACGGTGCCGCGACGGACGGTGCCGCGACGGACGGTGCCACGGCGACCCCGACGACCGTGAGGGCGAGCACCAGCGCCGTGCCGACACGACCAAGACGGGCTCGATGGCCCCATCGGTTCTGGTGCTGCGGCGTGGTCGACGGCATCGGGTGTTCCTCTCCGGCCTCGCGGCGGCATCGCCGGGCCGTTCCCATCATGGCGGATGCGGTGTGTTCACGGTGGCACCACGAGCCGGGGCGGCGGTGTCGTGCCGTGCGGTGGTGGCGGCGCGGGTAGCATGACGTCGTCCCGTGGCACCTCGCTTCTCATCTGGAGTTCCCTCGCGTGAGCACCCCCCGCCCGGCTGCTGTCATCGTCCTCGCCGCGGGTGAGGGCACCCGGATGAAGTCCTCGACACCCAAGGTTCTGCACCGCATCGGTGGCCTGACGCTGGTCGGCCACGCGATCCGGGCCGCCCGGGAGACCGGGGCCGAGCACGTCGGCGTGGTGGTCCGCCACGAGCGCGACCGCGTCGTCGAGCAGTGCACCGCCCTGGATGCCGGGCTCGTCATCGCCGACCAGGACGACGTCAAGGGCACCGGCCGCGCCGTCGAGTGCGGCCTCGAGGCGCTGCCGGCAGACCTGTCGGGCACGATCCTCGTCACGTACGGCGACGTTCCGCTGCTCACCGGCGACACCCTCGTCCAGCTCACGGTGTCGCACCAGGAGTCGGGCAGCGCGGTGTCGGTCGTCACGGCGCACCTCGACGACCCCAGCGGGTACGGCCGGGTGGTGCGCGATGCGCAGGGCCGGGTCGAGCGCATCGTCGAGCACAAGGACGCCACCGCCGACGAGCTGGCCCTCACCGAGATCAACTCCGGGATCTACGCGTTCGACGCCCAGGTGCTGCGCGACGCGCTCGCCCAGGTCGGCACGGACAACGCCCAGGGTGAGAAGTACCTGACCGACGTCATCTCCATCGCGCGCGATGCCGGCCGCCCGGTGCGGGCCCACGTCATCGGCGACCGGCTCCAGACCGAGGGCGTGAACGACCGCGTCCAGCTCGCCGAGCTCGGCCGTGAGCTCAACCGCCGCGTGTGCGAGCGGCACATGCGGGCCGGGGTGACGATCGTCGACCCCGCGACGACGTGGATCGACGTCGACGTCAGCATCGGCCAGGACGCGACGATCCTGCCCGGCAGCCAGCTCCTCGGGGCCACGAGCATCGGCCCGGATGCCGTGATCGGGCCCGACTGCACCCTCACCGACACCGAGGTCGGCGCGGGGGCCAGCGTCACCCGGGCCGTCACGAACCTCGCGGTCATCGGCGACGGGGCCACGGTCGGGCCCTACTCCTTCCTGCGCCCGGGCACCCGCCTCGGCGCCCGGGGCAAGATCGGCGGGTTCGTCGAGACCAAGAACGCCGACATCGGTGAGGGTGCCAAGGTGCCCCACCTCACGTACGCGGGCGACGTCACGATCGGGGCCGGCGCCAACATCGGTGCCGGCACGATCTTCGCCAACTACGACGGGGTGGCCAAGCACCACTCGGTCATCGGCAGCCACTCCTTCGTCGGGTCGAACTCGGTCGTCATCGGCCCGGTCGACGTCGCCGACGGTGCCTACGTCGCTGCCGGGTCCACCCTGACCCAGGACGTCGAGCCGGGCGAGATCGCCGTGGCCCGGGGCCAGCAGCGCAACGTGAGCGGCTGGGTGGCCCGAGCCAGGCATGGAACGGCGACCGCCGCGGCAGCCGCCGCGGCCCAGAAGGCGGGCGAACGGCATCCGAGCCCTGCGACGACCACCGCGGAAGGTGACCAGCAATGAGCAGCAACCGACCGCCGTCGGCCAACATCCGCAAGCGACCCAAGAAGCAGCTCATGCTCTTCTCGGGGCGGGCCAACCCCGAGCTGGCGCGGGAGGTCGCCGCGCAGCTCGGCACCGAGCTCGTGCCGACGAGTGCCTACGACTTCGCCAACGGCGAGATCTACGTGCGCTTCGAGGAGTCGGTGCGCGGGTCGGACGCCTTCGTCATCCAGAGCCACACGAACCCCATCAACGAGTGCATCATGGAGCACCTGCTCATGGTCGACGCGCTCAAGCGGGCCAGTGCCAAGCGGATCACGGTCGTGATGCCGTTCTACGGATACGCGCGCCAGGACAAGAAGCACCGTGGTCGCGAGCCGATCAGCGCGCGCCTCATCGCCGACATGTTCAAGACCGCCGGGGCTGACCGGCTCATCTGCGTCGACCTGCACACCGACCAGATCCAGGGGTTCTTCGACGGGCCGGTCGACCACCTGATGGCCATCCCGATCCTCAGTGAGTACGTCGCCACGAAGTACGGCGACCAGGACCTCGCGGTGGTGTCGCCGGATGCCGGTCGCATCAAGGTCGCGGAGCAGTGGTCAAAGCGTCTCGGCGGTGCTCCGCTGGCGTTCATCCACAAGACGCGCGACATCAACCGGCCGAACGAGATGGTCGCCAACCGGGTCGTCGGTGACGTGCGCGACCGGGTGTGCGTGCTCGTCGACGACATGATCGACACCGGCGGCACGATCGCGAAGGCCGCCGACGCGCTGAAGGCCGACGGGGCCAAGGCCGTCATCATCGCGGCGACGCACGCGATCCTCAGCGACCCGGCGGTGGAGCGACTGCGCGACTGCTCGGCCGTCGAGGTGATCGTCACGAACACGCTGCCGATCCCGCCCGAGAAGCAGATCGACGGCATCACCGTGCTCTCCATCGCGCCGCTCATCAGCGCAGCGGTCAAGGAGGTCTTCGAGGACGGGTCGGTGACCAGCCTGTTCGGCGGCCGCGCCTGAGCCTGCTACATCAGGTGTCGGCGGCCTTGCGGGCGCGGTAGGCCGCGACGTTGGCCCGGGTTCCGCACGTGCCGTCGCAGAACTTGCGTGAGCGGTTCTTGCTGAGGTCGATGATGAGGTCGTCGCAGTCGTCGCCAGCGCACACCTTGAGCCGGTCGATCGCCCCGGCGCGGATGACGTCGACCAGGGCCATGCCGACCTCGACGGCGATCCGGTCGGCGATCGGCGCGTCGTCGGGGGTGGCGTGGATGTGCCAGTCGAAGTCGCCGTGGCGCACGAGCTGGGGGAGTGCGCGGCCTTCGCGCAGCAACGCGTTGGTCGCATCGACGAGGTCGTCCTCGGGCAGCCCCCAGATCTGCCGGATCCGCGGGCGCAGCCGCCGCACGGCGTCCGCCTCGGCCTCGGTGCTCGGGTGGCGACCGGTCCACTGCCATCCGTGCATCCACTCGACGAGCGCTGCGACGTCGGGCAGGTCCTCGCGGTGCTCGCTACCCAGGGCGGGGCCCGTGTTGACCAGGGCCGCAGCGTGCATGAGCGTCATGTCCGTGTCATAGGTGAAAATCATCTTGACTCCTGACAATTGCGGCAGCTAACGTCATCGGCAACAGCCTACTTTGCTCCTGACACATCCGCCGCGAACCCGCGCCGGCAGGGCGCTGTCACGAGAAATCGAGGAATGTCGTGGTCGAGGCGATGCGGCGGCACGTCGGTCTGGGTCTGGTCGCGATGCTCGCGTCCTGCGCGGCGTTCGGCACGTCCGGGCCCTTCGCCAAGTCCCTGATGACCGCTGGCTGGAGCCCCGGCGCGGTGGTGCTCATCCGCATCGCCGGCGCGGCTCTCGTCCTGGCGCCCTTCGGGCTGTGGAGCATGCGCGGGCGATGGGGGACCCTGCGCAGCGAGCTGCCGCTCGCGGCGTTCTACGGCACCCTGGCCGTCGCCGCCGCCCAGCTCGGGTACTTCCAGGCGGTCTCCCGGATGCCGGTCGGCGTGGCCTTGCTCATCGAGTACCTCGGCATCATCATCGTCGTCCTCTGGGTCTGGGCCCTGACGCGGCGTGCGCCCCACCGGCTGACCGGGGTCGGCATCGTGCTGGCGCTCGCCGGGCTCGCGCTCGTGCTCGACGTCACCGGGCAGAGCACGCCCAGCCTCGTCGGTGTGCTGTGGGGCCTGCTCGCCGCCGTCGGGCTGGCCGGCCACTACGTCCTCGCGGGTCGGCCGACGGCGCTGCCGGCCGTCGCCTTCGCCGGGGTCGGCCTCACCTCCGGTGCCGTCGTCCTCGCTCTCGCAGGCCTGATCGGGGTGCTGCCCATGGAGGCGGGTGCCTCGACCGTCGTCATCGCCGGGACCAGCGCACCGGCTTGGGTGGCGTTCGCCGAGCTCGTGCTCATCGCGGCGGCGCTGGCCTACGTCCTCGGTATCCTCGGGGCCCGCCACCTGGGCTCGACGCTCGCCTCGTTCGTCGGCCTCACCGAGGTGATCTTCGCCGTGGCCTTCGCCTGGGTCCTGCTCGGTGAGCTGCCCGGCCTGATCCAGCTCGTGGGCGGCCTGGTCCTGCTCTCCGGTGTGGTCGCGGTTCGTCTCGGCGAGCGCGACGAGGCGCGGGCGGCATCCCACACCACGACGCACGCCGGCACGCCGGGCGGGCACGACGAGCCCGCCCGACCCGATTTCGAAGTTCACTCGCCCGTCGCCTAGACTCGCGGGGTTGCCTCGGCGAGGGACGTCGTACCGGCCACTGGTGTCCGGCAGGCCGCGAGAGCGGTCGACGAATCCGTGATCGACGCTGGCGGACGCAGATCCCCTTCGGATCCGCGGACGAACGCGCGCTCATCACAGATCGGTGCCACGTCCCGCGTCGAGGACCACTCGCCCGCAGTCCTCCCCACAGCTCAAGGAGCGCCACCATGTCCGACCTCACCCTGAACGCCGAGACCCGTACCCAGTTCGGCAAGGGCGCGGCTCGCAAGATCCGTCGCGACCACAAGATCCCCGCCGTCATGTACGGCCACGGTGCCGACCCGGTGCACATCACCCTCGCTGCCCACGAGACGATGAAGGCGCTCAAGACGAGCAACGCCCTGCTCACCATCGTCCTCGACGGCAAGGAGCAGCTCGCCCTGGCCAAGGACGTGCAGCGCGACCCGATCAAGCCGGTCATCGAGCACATCGACCTGGTCGTCGTGCGCAAGGGCGAGAAGGTCACCGTCGACATCCCGGTCCACATCGAGGGTGACGCTGCTCCCGACACCATGGTCACCACCGACAGCACGAGCCTCGAGCTCGAGGTCGAGGCCACCCACATCCCCGAGGGCATCACCATCTCGGTCGAGGGCCTCGAGGCCGGCACGCAGATCCTCGCGGGCCAGGTCGAGCTGCCCAAGGGCGCCACGCTCATCACCGACGCCGAGACCCTCGTCGTCAACGTCACCGCGCAGGTCTCCGAGGAGGCCCTCGAGGCCGAGCTCGCCGAGGCCGAGGCCGAGGCCGGCATCGAGCGCGAGGAGTCCGACGAGGCTGCTGCCTCCGACAGCGACGCCTGAGCCTGGCTCACTCTGACTCAACTGACGTCGGGGCCCGGTCCACACGGACCGGGCCCCGACGTCGTCCGCACCGGACGGCATCCCGACCGGGCGGCATCCGACCGAAAGGCATACTGGCGAGATGAGCGACAGCGGACCCTGGCTCGTCGTCGGGCTCGGCAACCCCGGCCCCACGTACGCCGGCAACCGGCACAACGTCGGTGCCATGGTGATCGACGAACTGGCCCGGCGCACCAGCAGCAGCCTGCGCACCCACAAGGCCCGCGCCGTCGCCGCGCAGGTGCGCCTGGGCGCCGGCCCCGGGGGAGTGCCCGGCCCGTCGGCCGTCATCGCCGTGCCGAACTGCTACATGAACGAGTCCGGTGGGCCGGTCTCGGCGTTGGTGCGCTTCTTCTCCGTCACGCCCGAGCGGGTCGTCGTCGTCCACGACGAGCTCGACCTCGACGAGGGCACGATCCGCCTCAAGCGTGGTGGCGGTGAAGGTGGCCACAACGGGCTGCGCTCGATCAGCAACTCGCTCGGTACCAAGGACTACCACCGGGTGCGGGTCGGCATCGGCCGCCCGCCGGGGCGCATGGATGCCGCCGACTACGTCCTGCGTGACTTCTCGCCGACCCAGCGCAAGGAGCTGCCATTCCTCCTCGACGACGCCGCGGATGCCGTGGAGTCCCTCGTCACGCTCGGTCTGCTCGATGCGCAGCAGAAGGTCCACGCACCGCGCTGACCGGCTGCGTGACGGCGGGGTTCAGCCGCTGAGCTGGGCCCACTGTTCCCTCAGGGCCGCGATGGCGTCGTCGAGGCTGAGGTTGAGCCGCCGACTGGCACCGGCATAGGTGCGTGCGGCGGCGGCGACGGCCGTGGTGGGATCGGCGAGGTGGCGTTCCGGCACGGCCGCGACCACGGTGCCGTGCCGCACCCGTGACACGACGAGCCCTTCCGCCTCGAGCTCGCGGTAGACGCGGGCGATGGTTCCCGGTGCCAGGGCGAGGTCGGCAGCGAGCTGGCGGATGGTCGGCAGGCGAAAGCCCTGCGGCAGGGCAGCCGTGACGATCATCTCGGCGAGCTGGGTGCGCACCTGTTCGTAGACGGGGACCGCTCCCGACGGGTCGACGTCGATGATCATGACGGTGGTGGCTCCGACTGGCCCGAGGGGGCGGAAAGGTCGCAACGGCCGGCAGGGACGGCGTGGACGGGCTGCGTGGCCTCGACCGTGCCCGTCGAGAGCCGCCGGCCGCGGGCGGAGGGCGCCCACACGGCAACCCACACACCGCTGAGCAGGGCCGCGACCATGATCAGGAGCGCCCAGGGCGCGGTCGCCGAGGTCGGGGCGCCGTCGGGGTGGGCTGCGAGCAGGGCGAATCCCGTCAGCGCGGGGTAGGACGCGGCGATGGCCGAGCCGACCAGAACCCCCAGCGCGTGCGTGCGCAGCGCGTCGTCGGCATGGCGCACGTCGGAGTCGACGAAGCCGCTCGGACGCCGCATCACGGCCCCCGCGGTGAGTGCACAGGTGACGACCAGGGCTCCCGTGTAGGCCACCCACCCCCACCAGGCGCCGCTGGTCCCGGTCCGAGCACCCGAGGCCAGCAGTAGGGCCACCAGCGCGGTCGCGGTGATGCCCGCCAGGGCGAGCGCCTCGACGGTGAGGTAGCGGGTCACGGTGCGCCGCTCCAGGGTTGCGGCCCGCCGTGCTCCCGGTGTGTCCAGTCGCCCGATGCGCCACTCGGCGATCACCGCACCGGCGAACCAGCCGAGCAGCCCGGCGATGAGGTGCAGGGTCAGGGCGGACGATCGCAGGGACCACAGCACCCCCATCGCCAGCCCCCACACGAGCCCGGCTCGCCGCCAGCGGTGGGTCACCAGCAGGGCAGCGACCACGTGGGTCGCGTTGGCGTCGGTGATCGTCAGCCGTTGCCTGCGCGCGAACCGATCGACCGTGCCGGGCTTCAGCGGGCTCCTCGACACGTGCGTTGCCACCACGACGGCGAGGACGCCCACCAGCACGACGAAGGCGGCGAGGACGAGGGATCCCGGTCCGAACATGGGGACAGCATGGCTGGCTCCAACCCCTTGTGTCAATGTGTCGAAGTATTGATACATTGATCGCATGGACACCAACGTGTGGAACCGCTCGATGGCGGCGGTCGGGGCCGTCGATCGGCGGGAACAGCACCTCATTCGCCGGGTCGGCGTGGGTCTTGTGGTCGGGGCCACCCTGCTCGCCATGGCCTTCGCGCTCGGCGTCGCCCGGCCGGGTCTGTCTCTCGCAGGGAGCAGCGGGGGCAGTGCCAACCGCGACACGGCACTGGCCGAGGTCAGCATCGAGGTGGACAACTGGGGGGTCTGGCCCGAGCAGGTGGTCTCGGTCGACACGCACGAGCGCGGGCTGACGGTCACCGATGCGGTGCTCGTTCCTGATCGCCTCGGCCCCGGGGGGCACGGCACCCTGAACGTGTCGCTCACCGTCGACTGCTCTGTCCGGACCGACGAGGAGTGGCAGGAGGTGTTCGACACCGGGTCGGTCGCCGGCGATGGTCAGCAACCACGCCTCACGGTCCGCACCCAGCGTCCGTGGGGGTCCGTCGCGCGCACGTGGGACACCGACGCGGTCGGTGTGGTCGCCTTCAACGTCTGTCTTCCCGACTCGCTGGACTGAGGCTGTCGGTAGGCGCGACTACAGTGTGCGGCGATGTCCTCGCTGTCCGCCCTGCGCTCCCACGTCGCTGCACTGCCCGGTACCCAACGGCTGCAGGAGGCCCTGAGCGTCCCCGGCGCCGAGGTCGCCGCCACCGCTCCGCCCGGCGCCCGATCGGCGCTCATCGCCGCGCTCGCGGCCGCCGCGTCAGACCGAGCCGCCACCACCCCGGTGCTCGCGGTCACCGCGACCGGCCGCGAGGCCGAAGACCTCCAGGCCGCGCTCGAGGCCAGCCTGGGCTCGGGCCGTGTCGGCCTCTTCCCCAGCTGGGAGACCCTGCCGCACGAGCGGCTCAGCCCGCGCAGTGACACCGTCGGCCAGCGCCTGTCCGTGCTGCGTCGCCTTGCCCACCCGGATGCCGGGGACGCCTCCCACGGCCACCTCGCCGTCGTCGTCGCCCCCGTCCGGGCGGTCCTGCAGCCGATCGCCAAGGGCCTGGGTGACCTACGCCCCGTCGCGCTCCAGGCCGGCGACGAGCGCCCCCTCGAGCAGGTCGTCGAGGACCTCGCGGCAGCCGCCTACGCCCGCACCGACCTCGTGGAGCGGCGCGGTGAGTTCGCGGTGCGCGGTGGCATCCTCGACGTCTTCCCGCCGACCGAGGAGCACCCGCTGCGCCTGGAGTTCTGGGGTGACACGGTCGAGGAGATCCGCTGGTTCAAGGTCGCCGACCAGCGCTCACTCGAGGTGGCCGAGCACGGGTTGTGGGCACCGCCGTGCCGCGAGCTGCTGCTCACCGACACCGTGCGCGAGCGGGCAGCCGCACTGGCAGACCGGCTGCCCGGCGCCGTCGACCTGCTCGAGAAGCTCGCCCACGGCATCGCCGTCGAGGGCATGGAGTCGCTGTCCCCGGCCCTCGTCGACGGCATGGAGACGCTGCTCGACGTGCTGCCCCAGGGGTCGCTGCTCGTCACCTGTGACCCCGAGCGGGTCCGCACCCGCGCCCACGACCTCACCTCGACCAGCCAGGAGTTCCTCGAGGCCGGCTGGGCCAACGCCGCGAGCGGCAACGTCGTGCCGATCGACCTGCAGTCCGTGCTCGGCACGGCGTCGTTCCGGACCCTGGCCGAACTGCGAGCCCAGGCCCGCGACCTCGGGGTGCGTTGGCTCGACCTCACCCCGTTCGCCGGCGACGAGGACGGCGACGTGCTCGACCTCGGCCTCGAGGTCTCGCCCACCTTCCGCGGTGACACCGACGCTGCCGTGACCCACCTGCGCGCCCTGGTGGCCGACAACTGGTCGGTCCTCGTCGCCACCGAGGGGCCGGGCCTGGCCAAGCGGGTCGCCGAGGTGTTCGCCGAGCACGACGTGCCCAGCCGCCTGGTCAGCGCGGGCGGTGACGCCGGCAGCGGTGGCGCCCACCCGGCATCCGGCGTCGTGACGGTGACCACGGGGGCCGCCGGCCCGGGGTTCCTCGTGCCGGCGCAGCGCCTCGCCGTCATCACCGAATCCGACCTCACCGGGTCGGCGGGGGGCTCGGGAACCTCGACCAAGGACATGCGGCGGATGCCGTCGCGTCGCCGCAACCAGGTCGACCCCCTCGCGCTGCAGCCGGGCGACTTCGTCGTCCACGAGCAGCACGGTGTCGGCAAGTTCGTCGAGATGGTCCAACGCACCGTGGCGACCGCGACCCGCGAGTACCTCGTCCTGGAGTACTCACCCTCGAAGCGGGGGCAGCCCGGGGATCGGCTCTACGTGCCGACCGACCAGCTCGACCAGGTCACCCGCTACGTCGGCGGTGAGCAGCCGACCCTGAGCAAGATGGGTGGCTCGGACTGGCAGCAGACCAAGAGCCGCGCCAAGCGCTACGTCAAGCAGATCGCCGCCGAGCTCATCCGGCTGTACTCCGCGCGGATGGCAACGACCGGGCACGCGTTCTCGCCCGACACCCCGTGGCAGCGCGAGCTCGAGGACGCCTTCGCCCACATCGAGACGCCCGACCAGCTGAGCACCATCGACGAGGTCAAGGCCGACATGGAGCGCTCGGTGCCGATGGACCGGCTCGTGTGCGGCGACGTCGGCTACGGCAAGACCGAGATCGCCGTGCGGGCCGCGTTCAAGGCCGTGCAGGACGGCAAGCAGGTCGCCATCCTGTGCCCGACGACCCTGCTCGTGCAGCAGCACGCCAACACCTTCGCCGAGCGGTATGCGGGGTTCCCGGTCGTCGTGAAGGCGCTGTCGCGCTTCCAGACCGACAAGGAGGCCAAGGCGGTGCTCGCCGGGCTCGCCGACGGCTCGGTCGACCTCGTCATCGGCACCCACCGGCTGCTGTCGAAGGAGGTGCAGTTCAAGGACCTCGGCCTCGTCGTCATCGACGAGGAACAGCGCTTCGGTGTCGAGCACAAGGAACAGCTCAAGGCGCTGCGCACCTCGGTCGACGTGCTCGCGATGTCCGCGACACCGATCCCGCGCACGCTGGAGATGGCCGTGACCGGCATCCGGGAGATGTCGACGCTCGCGACGCCGCCCGAGGAACGCCACCCCGTCCTCACCTACGTCGGGGCGTACGACGAGAAGACCGTGACCGCCGCGATCCGCCGCGAGCTGATGCGCGAGGGGCAGGTCTTCCTCGTGCACAACAAGGTGTCGACGATCGACAAGGCCGCCGCACGGCTGCGCGAGCTGGTGCCCGAGGCTCGGGTCGCCGTCGCCCACGGGAAGATGGGCGAGCACCAGCTCGAGCAGGTCGTCGTCGACTTCTGGGAGAAGCGCTTCGACGTCCTCGTCTGCACGACGATCGTCGAGACCGGGCTGGACATCTCCAACGCGAACACCCTCATCGTCGAGCGCGCCGACCGCCTCGGCCTCTCGCAGCTGCACCAGCTGCGCGGCCGCGTCGGGCGTGGGCGCGAGCGCGCCTACTCGTACTTCCTCTACCCGCCGGAGGTGCCGCTCAGCGAGACCGCGCTCGACCGGCTCCAGACGATCGCGAGCAACACCGACCTCGGCTCGGGCATGCGGGTGGCGATGAAGGACCTCGAGATCCGCGGCGCCGGCAACCTGCTCGGCGGCGAGCAGTCGGGGCACATCGCCGGAGTGGGTTTCGACCTGTACGTCCGGCTCGTCGGTGAGGCCGTCGCCAGCTTCCGCGGTGAGAGCGACGAGACCCCGACCGAGATCAAGATCGAGCTGCCCGTCGACGCGCACCTGCCGCACGACTACGTGCCGCACGAGCGGTTGCGCCTGGAGATGTACAAGAAGCTCGCCGCCGTCGTCGATGCGGCCGAGCTCGCCGAGATCGAGGCCGAGCTCGTCGACCGCTACGGCACACCGCCCCAGGCCGTGGTCAACCTGCTCGAGGTGGCCCGGCTGCGCACCGTGGCCCGGGCCGCGGGCATCGCCGACATCAGCGTGCAGGGCAACCACGTGCGCTTCGGCCCGGTCGAGCTCCGCGAGAGCCAGGAGCTGCGGCTCATGCGCCTGCACCCCGGGTCGATCATCAAGCCCGCGCTCGGCACCATCCTCGTCCCGAAGCCGATGACGGCCCGCGTCGGCGGGCGTCCGGTGCGTGATCGCGAGGTGGTGTCGTGGGCTGGTGAGGTCATCTCGTCGGTCGTCATGGACAATGTGGCTCAGGCCGCCGCGGTGGCCGCCTCCCGTGCGTAGCGGGGCCCGCTCTCGAAAGGACAGCTCGTGACTCTCTCCGTTCGCCGCTCCCTCGCGGTGCTCGCGCTCGGCGCCGCGCTCGTGAGCGCCGGCTGCTCGGTCAACCGGGCCGAGACCGCGGCCGTCGTCGACGGGAACGTCATCACCGAGGGCCAGCTCCAGGTCGCCATGGCCCAGATCAACTCCATGGAGCCGGCGCTGCTCCAGGAGCCCCTCACGCCGAGCGGTGCACTGACCGCGCTCGTGCAGGCGCCGGTGGTTCTGGACGTCCTCGGGGACAAGGGCATCGTCGTCTCCGACACCCTCGCGACCCGTGAGGCGCAGGGGCGTGGGGTGGCCAACCCGAGTGGCGAGACGCTTCAGGTGATCCGCTTGGCCTCCGCCATCACCGCCGCCCAGCAGTCCGGTCAGATCACCGAGGCCGACGGCGCGGCGATCACCGAGGCGATGGGGGCCCTCGACGTCGAGGTCAACCCGCGGTACGGCACCTTCGCGCCGGAGACCGCGTCCATCCAGCTGACGGCCCCGGAGTGGATCAAGGCCGAGGAAATCCCCGCGCCGTGAGCGCTGTGCCCGGCGCGCCCAGCGGGCGCCTCGGGATGCTCGTCACCTCTCCCCGGGTGGCTCCGGGTCTGCTCTCGCACGGTGCCTGGCAGGTCGTCCAGGGCTATGCGGTTCGGCTGGCCCGCTCGTTCGACGAGCCGGTGGCCCAGGCCGTCGAGGAGGCCGGGTTCACCGTCGAGCAGGTCGGTGACGCGTCGCCGCCCGAGCTGGCGCGGCGTCTGGTGGACCTCGCCGGTGCCGTGTCGGTCGTGTGGCTCGGGAGTGCTGACGGTGACCCGGGTCTGGCGGATGCCGTGGCGGCCGAGGTCTCACGGCTCGCGACCCCGCCCGAGGTCGAACTCGTCGTCGGGTCGTGGGACGTCCAGGGCGGGCGCCTGCTCGACGTCGTCGCCACCATGGACCGGTTGCGCTCACCCGGCGGCTGCCCTTGGGACGCCGAGCAGACCCACGAGAGCCTGGCGCCCTACCTCGTGGAGGAGGCCCACGAGGTGCTCGACGCCATCGCCGGTGGTGACCGTGCCCATCTCGCGGAGGAGCTCGGCGACATCCTGCTCCAGGTGGTCTTCCACGCCCGGGTCGCCGAGGAGGCGGGGGAGAGCGCGTTCGACATCGACACCGTGGCCGGCCTGCTCGTCGACAAGCTCGTCCGCCGGCATCCCCACGTCTTCGCCGACGGGGATGCATCCACCCCGGCCGAGGTCGAGGCCGCCTGGGAGAGCATCAAGGCCGTCGAGAAGGCGGGGGTCGGGGGAGATGACTACCGCGCCGACCTGCTGCACGGCATCCCGACGTCGTTGCCCGGGGGGCTCGCGGCGGACAAGGTGCTCGCCCGGGTCCGCCGCCGCGGATTGACCCCCGACCCGGATGCCGTGGCGCGCGTCGAGCGTGCCCGCGCGGCTCTCGCCGCGGCTGAGTCCGAGGTGCGGGCTGCCCTGGAGGGGCTGCAGCGCTGAGGCTGCCGCCGGCCCGCGCGAGGTCCCGGCTGTGCTGATCGAGTGAGCGCAACATGCCGTCGGCGTTCACCGAACACGGTGTGTTGCGCTCACTCGATGGTCAGCGTTGCGGGGTCGATGTCCATTGCCCGGGCGAAACGACGCAGCAACGTGCAGCGCCGGGCTCGTCCGTAGACGTCCTCGGCGTAGATCTCGATCACCTGGTAGTCCTCGTCCGTGGCAAGGCCCGAGCGCATGCTGTCCGCGCTGCGGCGCTTGCGCGATGCGTGATCAGCACCCTGGTACTCACCGATGACTCGCTGACCGCGCCAGAAGAAGTCCCCGTCGAGCAGCCACCCGCCGTGGCAGTCGAGGACCTCGGCGTTGAGCTCGGGTTCGGGGAATCCCGCTCGATGGAACATCAGCCGGGTCCGGGTCTCCATCGGCGACCGCGAGCCCACCCTGATCAGGCCCCCCGCTGCCATGAGTCGCGCACGACCTCGTGGGCGTGTCCTCGAGTCGAGGGCTGACCGGAGCGTGGCGATTCCCTCGGGCTCGAGTCGGTTGACCACCGCGTCGCCCATGACCACGAGGTCATCGATCGCCAGCGCTGGTGAGGTCAGTTCGCCCATGTCGCACCAGGTGTCTGCGGGAGCGACCACGCGCAGGCCCTGCACGTCGATCACCTCGCGTCGTTCAAGCCCTCGATGGCCGCGGCATCCATCGCGACGAACTTGTGCCCGGGACGTGGGCCGCATGACATCGAGCACCTCCGGGGCCTCCAGCGCCGTGGGTAGGGGCAGGCCCAGCAGCTGGGCGGCGCTGACGTGGGAGAAGGCGGCATCGTCCGGAAGGCCGAGCGCGAAGGCCGCTGCCTTTTCCTGCACCGTGGCCGGTGTCGAGATCATGCGCACGCCGTGTGTCGGGACGTGCAGCCGGGTCGAGCGCAGGGTGCGCAGCCGCAGTCCGGCCTCCCGACCCTGGGCAACGGTGAAGGGGCGGGAGGTCAACTCCGACGGCAGCTCCAGCCCCTCCATGGCCCCACCCTGCATGGTGCGTCTCGCCAGCCCGGGAACTTATCCACAGGGGCCCGATCGGGCCCAGAAGATCCAAAGTCGAGTGAGCGCAACACGCCGTCAGCGTTCACCGAACACGGCATGTCGCGCTCACTCGATGGCCGGCTACCTCGAGCAGGGCCACCCCTTGCTTGTAGACCCAAGGTTCCTTTAGAATTCCAATGTGAAACTGACTGCTCGCGAACACGAGATCGTCACCCTGCTGCGTGCCGACCCCATGCTCGACGCCGCAGCCCTGGCCGAGCGCATCGGCTCCACCCGGGCCGCGGTCTCGGTGCACCTGTCCAACCTCATGAAGAAGGGGGTCGTCCGCGGTCGCGGCTACCTGCTGCGCCCCGAGGCCGACACGGTGCTCGTCGTCGGCGGAGCCGTCCTCGACACCAAGGTGCGCACCGCTGGCCCCCCGGTCCTCGGCACGAGCAACCCGGGGGCGTCGTCCTCCACGGTCGGCGGGGTGGGCCGCAACATCGCGGAGAACCTCGCCCGCCTCGGCCGGCCCACCGTGCTCGTCGCCCCCGTCGGCGACGACCCGGCTGGTGAGGCCGTCGCCGATCGCACCACCGCCGCCGGTGTCGACTGCGGCCACCTCGTGCGCTCTCCCCACCCCACCGGCACCTACGTCGCGGTGCTCGCCGACAGCGGGGACCTGCACATCGCGGTGGCCGACATGCGCGCCGCCGACGAGCTCGCCGTCGCCGACCTCGCGTCCGTTCCGGGCCTGCTCACCGGTGCCGACGCACTCGTCGTCGACGCCAACCTGTCCGAGTCCGTCGTGCGGTGGCTGCTCAACGCGGCCGCCGAGGCGGGGGTGCTCAGCATCCTCGACCCGGTGAGCGTCGCCAAGGCCACGGCGGTCGCACCCGTGCTCGACGGCACGATCCCCGTGCACACCGTCACGCCCAACGTCGACGAGCTCTCCGCCCTCGTCGGTGCTCCCGTCGAGCCCGACGTGGATGCCGTGCGAGCGGCGGCAGCCCTGCTCCACGAGCGCGGGGTGAGCCACGTGTGGGTCCGCCGCGGAACCGCCGGCAGCCTGCTCTCGATCGCCACGGCATCCACCCCCCGCGTCGTCCTCGTCGATGCCCCGCCGACCGACGTCGCCGACGTCACCGGTGCGGGCGACTCGATGACCGCCGGCTTCGTCAACGCCCTGCTCGACGGCGCCGACGTCGTCGAGGCAGCCCGCCACGGCCAGGTGCTCGCCGCGCTCACCTGCGCCTCGCCCGACACCGTGCGCGACGACCTCACTCCCGCGCTCGTCGCGGCCCACCTGACCCCGTCCCAGCCGTCCACCAAGGAGCTCCACCGATGACCACCAGCACGTCGACCACCCCGCACCCCCTGCTCAAGCTCGACCCGGAGGTCGCGCAGGCGCTCGCCGACGGCACCCCCGTCGTCGCGCTGGAGTCGACGATCATCAGCCACGGGATGCCGTACCCGGCCAACGTCGCGATGGCGCGCGAGGTCGAGCAGATCGTTCGGGACGGTGGGGCCGTGCCCGCCACGATCGCCGTGCTGAACGGCACCCCGACCGTGGGCCTGTCCACCGACGAGCTCGAGATGCTCGGCTCGCGCGACGACATCCGCAAGGTCAGCGTGCGCGACCTGCCCTACGTCGTGGCCACCGGAACCCACGGCGCGACCACGGTGGCGAGCACGATGCGGATCGCGGGGCTCGCCGGCATCCGGGTCTTCGTCACCGGTGGGCTCGGGGGTGTGCACCAGGGGGCCGAGAGCTCGATGGACGTGTCCGCCGACCTCACCGAGCTGTCACGCACCGAGGTCGCGGTGATCTCGGCCGGGGTCAAGTCGATCCTCGACATCGGCCGCACCCTCGAGGTGCTCGAGACCCTCGGCGTGCCCGTCGTCGGCTACGGCACGGACGACTTCCCCTCGTTCTTCTCCCGCACGAGCGGCCTGCGAACGCCCATGCGCCTGGACAGCCCGCAGGAGATCGCCGCCCTCATGGAGGCCACCTGGGGCCTCGGCCTCGGCAGTGGCATCTCGATCGCCAACCCGGTGCCCGCCGAGAGCGAGATGGCGCACGAGGACATCGACTCCGTCATCGCCCGGGCCCTGGCCGACGCCGACGCGCTGGGCGTGACCGGCAAGGACATCACGCCCTACCTCCTGGGCCGGCTCGTCGAGCTGTCCGATGGTCGTTCCCTGGAGACCAACCTCGCCCTCGTGCGCAACAACGCCGTGGTCGGCACCGCCATCGCCGTGGCCTACGCGGCACGCTGACCGCCCGGGCCCGGGGACGGGTCTGCCCACGAAGCGGGTCGCGCCCAGCGTAGGTCGGTGACGAGGACTAGGCTCGGACCCGATCCCATCCAGAACAACTTTCAGGAGTCCGGCGTGGCCAGCATCGAGGCAGTAGGCGCCCGCGAGATCCTCGACTCGCGCGGCAACCCCACGGTTGAGGTCGAGGTTGCCCTCGACGACGGCACCCTCGCGAGGGCGGCTGTTCCCAGCGGCGCATCGACGGGGGCCTTCGAGGCCTCCGAGCGCCGTGACGGGGACAAGGACCGCTACCTCGGCAAGGGTGTGCTCAAGGCCGTCGACGCCGTCATCGACGACCTCGGCCCCAAGCTGCTCGGCTTCGAGGCCAGCGAGCAGCGCCTCATCGACGCCGAGATGCTCGCCGCCGACGGCAGCGCCAACAAGGAGAAGCTCGGCGCCAACGCCATCCTCGGTGTCTCGCTGGCCGTTGCCCGCGCGGCCGCCGACTCCGCCGACCTGCCGCTGTTCCGCTACGTCGGTGGGCCGAACGCCCACGTCCTGCCCGTACCGATGATGAACATCCTCAACGGTGGCAGCCACGCCGACTCCAACGTCGACATCCAGGAGTTCATGATCGCGCCGATCGGCGCCGACAGCTTCCGTGAGGCGCTGCGCTGGGGGGCCGAGGTCTACCACGCGCTCAAGAGCGTGCTCAAGGAGCAGGGCCTGGCCACGGGCCTCGGCGACGAGGGTGGCTTCGCGCCCAACCTGCCGTCCAACCGGGCCGCGCTCGACCTCATCCTCGTCGCCATCGAGAAGGCCGGCTACACCCCGGGCGAGCAGATCGCCCTGGCGCTCGACGTCGCCGCCTCGGAGTTCCACGACGGTGGTGTCTACTCCTTCGAGGGCGGCTCGAAGACCTCGGCCGAGATGATCGACTACTACGCCGAGCTCGTTCGTGACTACCCGCTCGTGTCCATCGAGGACCCGCTGGACGAGTCCGACTGGGACGGCTGGAAGGCCATGACCGACCGCATGGGCAACGACGTCCAGCTCGTCGGCGACGACCTGTTCGTCACCAACCCCGAGCGCCTCGCCCGTGGCATCGAGACCGGCACCGCCAACGCCCTGCTCGTCAAGGTCAACCAGATCGGCTCGCTCACGGAGACGTTGGATGCCGTGTCGCTGGCCCAGCGCAACGGGTACCGCTGCATGATGAGCCACCGCTCCGGCGAGACCGAGGACACGACGATCGCCGACCTCGCCGTCGCCACCAACTGCGGCCAGATCAAGACCGGCGCACCGGCCCGTTCCGAGCGCGTCGCCAAGTACAACCAGCTCCTGCGCATCGAGGAAGAGCTGGACGACGCCGCGGTCTACGCCGGCGCCGAGGCCTTCCCGCGCTTTGCCCGCCGCCAGCAGGGCTGAGTACTCGTATGGCCACCGGGCGCTCCCGCGGTCCGGCGTCGCGACCACCGCGACGTCCGGCCGGGGGGCGCCCGTCGGCGTCCACCCGTCCAGCGGGCTCGTCGGCGCCTCCCGCGGCGGTGCCCGTCACGGGGTGGCGTCGGCTGCTCGGCGGGGTCACGGGTGACCGCCGGGCCCGTCGTGCACTGGCCCTGACCGCCGTGCTGGGCCTGCTCGTCATCCTGCTCGGGTCGACGGTCACCGCCTACATCGGGCAGCGCGGCGACATCGCGGCGCTGCGCGACAAGGTTGCCGCCCAGGAGCAGGACGTCGCGGCGCTCCAGGCCGAGCGCGAGCGCTGGCGTGACCCCGCCTACGTCGAGCAGCAGGCCCGGCAACGGCTGAAGTTCGTCAAGCCCGGCGAGAAGTCGTACACGGTGCTCGACCCGGAGCCCGACGCCGGCAACCGTGACCCGTTGGCCGCCATTGCCTCGTCGGACGGGGAGCTGCCCTGGTACCAGGGTGTCTGGGAGTCCGCACGCACCGCGGACGCGCCGGGAGCCCGCCGATGAGCGTAGGCCACGACCTGCCGCCCGTCGATCCTGCCGACCTGGAAGCCGTGACCCGGCAGCTCGGGCGCGAGGTCCGTGGCGTCGCCGAGGTCGCTCACCGGTGCCCCTGTGGCGAGCCGGATGTCGTGCGCACTGAGCCGCGCCTGCCCGACGGCACGCCGTTCCCCACGTCGTTCTACGCCACCTGCCCGAAGCTGACCGGTGCCCTGTCGACCCTGGAGAGCCAGGGGGTCATGCGCGAGATGTCGGAGCGGCTCGAGCACGACGAGGCCCTGCGCGCGGCGTTTGCCGCGGCCCATGTCGACTACCTCGAGCGGCGGGCCCAGCTCGGTGACGTGCCTGAGGTCGCCGGCATCTCCGCCGGTGGGATGCCGACCCGGGTCAAGTGCCTGCACGTCCTGGTCGCCCACTCGCTCGGGGCGGGGCCGGGCGTCAACCCGCTGGGGGACGAAGCGCTGGCGATGCTCCCGCAGTGGTGGCAACGGCATCCGTGTTCGGCCGACGCACCCGGGTCTGCCGCGGCCCAGGGGGAGGCCTCGGCGTGAGCGGGGCCCCGACTCGGGTCGCGGGGATCGACTGCGGGACGAACTCGATCAGGTTGCTCATCGCCGACGTGGATGCCGGTGGGGCGCTCGTTGATCGGGTGCGCCGGATGGAGGTCGTGCGGCTCGGGCAGGGCATCGATCGCACGGGGGTGATCGCGCCCGACGCGATGGAGCGGACCTTGGCGATGACCCGCGAGTACGCCGCGTTGTGCCGTGAGCACGGGGTCACGGCAGTGCGCTTCGTCGCGACGTCGGCCTCGCGGGACGCGCGCAACGCAGGGGTGTTCGTCGAGGGGGTGCGGGCCGCGTTCGGTGATCTCGATGTCGTGCCGGAGGTGGTGGAGGGCATCGTGGAGGCCGAGTTGTCGTTCACCGGCGCGACCGGTGGCCTTCGGGCCGCTGCCGTGCCGGGGCCCTATGTGGTCGTCGACCTCGGGGGCGGCTCGACCGAGCTCGTGCGAGGGACGGCCCACGTCGAGGCGGCGTACTCGATGGACATCGGCAGCGTGCGGATGACCGAGCGTCACCTGCACGACGACCCGCCGACGGCTGATCAGGTGGCGGCCGCCCGGGCCGACGTGCGTGCCGCGCTCGACGTCGCTGAACGCGAGGTGCGCCTCGACGGGGTCGGGGCCGTCGTCGGGCTGGCCGGGAGCATCACGACGATCACCGCGCACGCGCTCGGTCTGACGAGGTACGACCCGGAGGCCTCCCACCTGGCTCGCATCCCGGCGGACGTGCACCGCGAGGCGTGCCGCTCGTTGCTCGCGATGAGCAGGGAGCAGCGGGCGGGGCTCGGCTTCATGCACCCTGGGCGGGTCGACGTCATCGGGGGAGGGGCCCTCGTGTGGCTCGAGGTGCTCGACCGGGTGCTGGCGCGCTCGCCCGAGGCGGTCGTCGTGACCTCGGAGCACGACATCCTCGACGGGGTCACCCTGTCGCTGGCCTGAGGCTGGGCGCTTCGCCCAGCCGGTGCAGATCTGACCAATAGGTCAGATCGTGTACAGCGACGCGCCGGTGCTATTTCGTGGTGCGCACTAATACGCAATCCGCGGTAGTGTGCGAACTGCATCATCGGGGTGCGCGCGAAGGAGGGGTGCCATGGAGGGCACACAGCTGGTCAAGGGGGTGCTCGACCTCGCCGTGCTCGCGGTCGTCGCCCGGGAGGACGGCTACGGATACGACGTCGTTCGCCGGTTGCGCTCGGCAGGGCTCGAGGAGGTGGGTGACGCCTCCGTCTACGGCACGCTGCGCCGCCTCTACTCGGCTGGCGCGCTGACCTCGTACGTCGTGCCCTCCGACGAGGGCCCGCACCGCAAGTACTACGGCATCAACGCCCAGGGCCGGCACCTGCTGGCGACCGAGGGCAAGACTTGGGCGGCGTTCGCCGCGACGATGGACGGTTTGCTCGAGCAGGCAGGAGTGCAGTCATGAACGACGCGGAAGCCATGGGCGCGACAACCCAAGGGGGCTCAGCCTCAGCAACTCAGGTGCTGCCCACCGGTGCCGAGTCGGCGCAGGCTCGCTCGGCCGACGTGCGCGCGTACGTCACCGCGGTGCGCAGTTGGCTCTCGGACCTGCCCAGCGACGAGGTCGAGGACCTCACTGCCGGCATGGAGGCTGACCTCGACGAGCGCGCGGCCGAAACCGGAGATCGGCTCGGGGCGCTGCTCGGGGAGCCCGAGGCGTATGCCGCAGAGTTGCGCGCCGCAGCCGGCCTCGCCCCCCGGGTGGTGCCGGTCGTCGGTGCGGGCGCCGCGGGTCCGGGTCTCGTCGAGGCCCTGGTGACGCTGCTACGGGCCAGGGCCGACGGCATCCTCACCCGGTGGCCGTGGCTGCGTGAGCTCCGCCCGACGTGGTGGCTGGCCCGGGGAGCTGCGCTCGGCTGGTTGCTGTCCATGTGGACTGGTACCGGTCGTACGGTTCTCCTGCCGTTGCTCGGCGCGGTCCTCTCATTCTGGTTGGGCCTCACGATGCGGCGCCGTGACCCACTGCGCCCGGCAGCGTGGACATCACTCGCGGTCGCTAACGTCATCGCCGCCCTGGCGGTGTTGCCGATGGTGTCCACGTACACGCAGAGCTACCTCGGGTCGGACAACGAGTACCTGAGCGAGGGCTATGCGCCCTACCCAGAATCGATCACCGCGAACGGCGAGGAGGTGCGCAACCTCTTCGCGTACGACGCGTCAGGCAACCGCCTCGACGGCGTGCGGCTGTTCGACCAAGCCGGTCGAACGGTCGTCATCGACACGAACCTGCTGTTCGACGGAACCTTCGAGGGCATCCCGACACGGCCGGACGACGGCATGCCGGACGTGGCCCGGGACGTCTTTCCGTTGCGGTGGGCGGGCCACGATGCCTGGGCTGATCCCCGGATGCCGTGGACACCGCCGCTCGTCCTCGCGCCGGTTCCCGGGGTGGCGCCCTCCACCGCGGTCAGCCCGACGTCTTCACCGACTCCGAGTCCGACCACCTCGCAGATCGCCAGCTCGAGCCCGTCGCCGACAGTGACGCCGTCGCCAACTCCCTGACCTCGCCACCACCCTGGTCGGAACGGGGTGGCGGCTACAGTGGCGTCGCCCCCGTGGCCCAACTGGCAGAGGCAGGCGACTTAAAATCGCCACAGGTGCGGGTTCGACCCCCGTCGGGGGCACCAGCACTGTCATCGCCGCTGCCCGGTCGTCCACAGGCGTGTGGCGAGGGAACACGAGGCCACTCCCGCACGCTTATCCTGATGACACGTGCGGTGACTGCCACCGCCATGACCATCACGGAGGAACGATGGCCAGCAATCCGGCCTTCAATCGCATCGAAAAGGATGCCCAGAGCGGCTACGCCGGCTTCGGGGGCCAGGGTTACTCATCCCCGTCACCCATGTCGGCCCAGCCGAACATGGCGGAGATGACTCCCCAGCAACTTCAGGACCTGTACAACGGGCCGTCCGCAGGCCCGGTCGACACCCGACGCGTCACCATGGACGACGTCATCATGAAGACGCTCGGCCTCTTCGCCATCGTCCTCGTGACCGGCGCCGTCGGCTGGACCGTCGCTGCGGCGAACCCCGGCCTGGGGATGATGCTGTGGCTGGGCGGCATGATCGGCACGCTCGTGCTCGGTCTCGTCATCGCCTTCAAGAAGGCCCTCAGCGTTCCGCTGATCCTGGCGTACGCCGTGGTCGAGGGTCTGTTCATGGGGGCTGTGAGCCAGTACTTCAATGAGGCCTACCCCGGCATCGTCGGCCAAGCCGTCCTCGCGACCCTGTCGACCTTCGCCGGCATGTTCCTGGCCTACAAGTTCGGCCTGATCAAGGTGACGGCCAAGTTCCGCCGCATCATGACGATGATGATCTTCGGCTACGCGATCTTCGCCGTCGTGAACTTCATCTTCGCGATGGTCACGAACACGGCGTTTGGTTTCGGTGGCTCCGGTCCCCTCGGCATCGGCATCTCGCTGTTCGCCGTCGGACTGGCCTCCTTCACCCTCGCCCTGGACTTCGACTCCATCGAGCAGGCCATCCGCACCGGCGCACCGGCGAAGTACTCGTGGCTCCTGGCCCACGGGCTGATCGTCACCCTGGTGTGGCTCTACATCGAGTTCCTGCGCCTGTTCGCTCGCCTGCGCGAGTGACCGAGCACCTCTCACACGCACCCGCCGGGGCAGGTTCACCTGCCCCGGCGGTGCCGTCTGTGCACCCGGGCGGCACGTCAGGCGACCCGGGAGCGGATGCCGGGCGGGCGGCATCCGGCGACGTCGTCGCGCCGCAGGCGCGCACCGAGCTCGACCGCATCCGCCGACGGTGGGCCGAACTCCCGATCGCCGCGGCAGAGCAGCGGATGCCGGTGCTCCGCCACCTTCTCGCCGACCTCGCCCCCCGCACCTTCCCGCGACTTCTTGCACTCCAGCCACCTGAGCGCCCACCGCCGGAGGTGGCTGGAGCGCAAGAAGTCGCGGAGGTGCCGGACCTCGGGCCGGCCGTCGTGGTCGACCAGCTCAGCGTGCTCGTCTGGGACGCCTACGCGCAGGGCAACGGCGACGGCATACCCGACCTGCTGACCGCAGCCCGGCGCGCCCTCGCCTGACGCGCCCTCGCCTGACGCGCGATGAGTGCGGAAGTGGTTGCCATGACAGCCACTTCCGCACTCACGGCGAGGAGATACCGGGTCAGCTCAGGCGCTCGACGATGATCGCCATGCCCTGGCCGCCGCCGACGCACATCGTCTCCAGGCCGAACTGGCCGTCGCGCGTCTGCAACCCGTTGATGAGCGTGGTCATGATGCGTGTGCCGGTCGACCCGAACGGGTGACCCAGGGCGATGGCGCCGCCGTGCACGTTGAGCCGCTCGGGGTCCATGCCCAGGTCGTCGGCGCTGGGCAGCACCTGCGCCGCGAACGCCTCGTTGATCTCGTAGAGGTCCATGTCACCGATGCTCATGCCCGCCCGGGCCAGCGCCTGACGCGACGCCTCGACCGGTCCGAGGCCCATGATCTCCGGCGAGAGCCCCGACACCCCGGTCGACACGATCCGCGCGAGCGGCGTCAGCCCCAGCTCACGCGCCCGGACATCGCTCATCACGACAACCCCGGAAGCCCCGTCGTTCAGCGGGCAGCAGTTGCCCGCCGTGACGGTGCCCTCCTCGCGGAACACCGGCTTCAGCCCCGACACGGCCTCCAGCGTCACCCCGGCCCGCGGCCCGTCGTCGGTCGAGACCACCGTGCCGTCGGGCATCGTCACCGGCAGGATCTCGCGGGCGAAGAACCCGTCGGCGATCGCCTGCTCGGCCCGGTTCTGGCTCAGCACACCCCACTCGTCCTGGCGTGCCCGCGACACCCCGCGCGCGGTCGCGACGTTCTCCGCCGTCTGCCCCATTGAGAGGTAGATGTCGGGCAGCATCCCGGCCTCACGCGGGTCGGTCCAGGTCGCGTTGGACGCCGCCATCTCGGCCGAGCGCGCAGCAGAATCGGCGAACAGGGGGTTCTGGGTGTCGGCGTCGCTGCCACCCGCACCCGCGAACGAGGTGTACTGCGAGACGCACTCGACCCCGCCGACCAAGAACGTGTCGCCCTCGCCGGCCTTGATCGCGTGGAAGGCCATCCGCATCGTCTGGGTCGAGCTCGCGCAGAAGCGGTTGATCGTCGCGGCCGGCAGGTGGTCCATGCCCGCGAGCACCGCGATGACCCGCGCCATGTTCGACCCGTGCCGTCCACTCGGGTCGGCGCAGCCCCAGTAGAGGTCGTCGATGGTGCTCGGGTCGAGACCCGGAAGCTTCGCCAGCAAACCGTGCACCACCTGTGCCGACAGGTCGTCGGGGCGGATGTCCTTCAGCGAACCCTTGAACGCCCGGCCGATGGGGGTGCGGGCGGTGGCGACGATGACGGCCTCGGTCACGAGGGCTCCTTGGGGGTGGGACGCGCAGGCGTCGGGACGGGAGACGCGCGGGGCGTCCGGCGAACGGCATCCACTAAGCGCTTGCTCAGTGGATGCCGCAAGGGTAGCCGGGAGGTTCCCGCCCGAGGTGTCCCCGTGGTCACCATCACGCGGCGAACGGCTGCCGGCAGGGCCATGATGCAGGTATGGACACCACGCGTAGCCGAGCATCATCAGGGTCGCCGTACGAGGGCAGCGTCGGGTTCTCCCGCGCCGTCCGCGTCGGTCAGCACATCGCGGTCTCGGGCACCGCACCGATCAACGCCGACGGGCACGTCAGCGTCGACGCGGGTTCGCAGGCCCGCCGCTGCTGGGAGATCGCCCTCGGGGCTCTCGCCGAGCTTGGTGGGCGCCCGGAACACGTCGTGCGCACCCGGCACTACATCACCGATGCGGATGCGGACGTCGTCGCGGCGATCTCCTCGGCCCACGGTGAGATCTTCGGCGACATCCGCCCGGCCAGCACGATGGTCGTCGTGGCCGGGCTGCTCGACCCCCGCTGGAAGGTCGAGATCGAACTCGACGCCATCGTCACGGACTGAGCTGATCCAGGGTCCCGGCGTCAGGCGCTGCCGGGACTCGCCGGGGAGTCCGAGGTTGGTGCACCGAGGTCGGATGCCGATGGCTCGCCCTCGGCCACCGCGTCACTGCCGTCGGTGGTGACGCTCGCCTCGATCGGGCTCTCCTCGACCGGGTCCTGCGGTGGTGGGACGGCGTCGCGGCGTCGGCGCAGCAGCACCGCCCAGCGGCCTCGGGGTCCGCGCGACTGCCCGGCGATCTCGGTGGGGGCGACCTCGGTGCCCGGCTCCTTGACGGCCTGGCCGGCGGCCACGGCGACCGGCCCGACCCCCTCCCCGCGCCGTCGCTCGGGGGCGCGGTCCACCGTGTCGACACCCCACACGCCCAGGGCGGCGCACACCGTCGGCAGCATCGCCGAGGCGACGCGGGCGTAGCCCGCGGGAGAGGGGTGGAAGCGGTCCTTGCTGAACATCTCGTGGGGGGAGCCCTCGAACTCCGGGCCGAGCAGGTCGGCGAGGGACACCGTGCGACCGCCGGCCTCGACGACCGCGACGGTCTGCGCGGCGGCGAGGTCTCGCGACCAGTGCTTCATCAGGGCCCGCAGTGGCTGGGCGATCGGTTGGATGGTGCCGAGGTCGGGGCAGGTGCCGACGACGACCTCGCTCCCCAGGGCGCGGATGCGCCGAACGGTCTGCTCGAGGGCGCGCACCGAGGCCGATCGCTCGATGCGATGGGTCACGTCGTTCGCGCCGATCATGATGACGACGACGTCCGGGCGCAGCACCTCCTCGAGGGCGTTGGCCAGCTGCCGCTCGAGGTCGCTGGACTCGGCCCCGACGACGGAGCGGTTGGTCAGCTGCACCCGGCGCCCGGTGAGGGCGGCGACGCCGTTGGCGATGATCGCACCGACGGTCTCGTGCGGGGCGTCGGCACCGAGACCTGCTGCCGAGCTGTCTCCGAGCACGACGATCTCGAAGGGGCGGCCCGCGCCGGAGCCGTACACGCCGTTGTCATCGGGGGAGGAGTCGAAGGGGCTGCCGATGACCCGGCGGGCCAGCGCGGCCTCGGCCTTGATCAGCCCCCAGCCTGCCGCGCCGAGGGCGGCGCCTGCCGCGGCGATCCCACCGCCGCCGTAGGCCGCGGTGGCGGCGATCTTGCGGGCTCTGCGTGCTCGTCCCATGCGACGTCACCCCCTCTCTGGTCCTCGGTGCTGAGCGTCTGACGCTCAGCGCTTGCGGGCCTGCAGCGTATAGGTGAGCGGCATCCGCTCGGGGTGGTTCGTGAGACGCCACTCGTCGTGGGGGGCATCGCGCACCATCCGCCCGGGCAGGGCCTCCCACGGCACGCTGCGGTGCTCGACGAAGCCGGTGACCTCGAACCCTCGTCGCAGCAGGGCGGTCATGGTGTCGCCGATGCCGTGGTTCCAGGACAGCTGCTTGGTGTTGACGAACCGGTGGTCGCTCTCGACATAGGTTCCCTCCTCCTCGATGTCGAAGGGCTCGGGCGTCTCGAAGTACGCGTACCCGAGGGTGAGGACGTCGGGGTTCATGTCGTCGAACGCCCAGAGCATCGGGTGGCCTTCGCGCACGAAGAGCTGCCCGCCCGGCTCCAGCAGGTCGTCGACGACCCCGGCCCAGCGGTCGATGTCCGGGAGCCAGCACAGCGCCCCGATCCCCGTGTAGACCAGGTCGAACCGCCGCCCGGCGAGCGCCGCAGGTGCGGAGTAGGTGTCGGCCTCGACGTAGTCGATCTCGGCTCCGCAGGCCGAGGCGAGGTGGCGTGCCTGGTCCAGCGAGGCGGGGGAGAGGTCGAGGCCGGCCATCTCGGCCCCGAGCCGGGCCAGCGACAACGTGTCGGTGCCGATGTGGCACTGCAGGTGGATGCCGCGCAGCCCGCTCACCTCGCCGAGCAGGGCCTGGTCGAAGCGCACCACGTCGCTGAGGTGTGTGGGGTCGCTGATGAACCGCTCGAAACCGTAGTCGGCACTGGCAGCGTGCACCGCAGCCCGTTCGTCCCAGTTGGCGCGGTTGACGGCGAGGTAGTCGTCCATGGCCCCATGGTCGCTCACGGCATCCGCGAACCTGCCGCACGGCATCCGCGAACCCGCCGCACGGCATCCGCGAACGTGGGTGAAAACTGTTGCCCAGCCGACGATCTTCACCCACGTTCGGGCACGCTCCGGATGCGCGAGGGCGCCCGTGCCGCATGGGAGGATGAACCGGTGAAGTATGCGGAGCACATCCTGGACCTCGTGGGCAACACGCCCCTCGTCAAGCTGAACTCGGTCACCGACGCCATCGCCGCCACGGTGCTGGGCAAGGTCGAGTACCTCAACCCGGGCGGGTCCGTGAAGGACCGCATCGCGCTCGCGATGGTCGAGGCGGCCGAGGCCTCCGGCGCCCTGAAGCCCGGTGGGGTCATCGTCGAGCCGACGTCGGGCAACACCGGCGTGGGGCTGGCACTGGTGGCGCAGCGCAAGGGGTACTCCTGCATCTTCGTGTGCCCGGACAAGGTCTCCGAGGACAAGCGCAACGTGCTCAAGGCCTATGGCGCCCAGGTCGTCGTCTGCCCCACCTCGGTGCCCCCGGAGCACCCCGACTCCTACTACTCCACGTCCGACCGGCTCGTCCGTGAGACGACGGGGGCCTGGAAGCCTGACCAGTACTCCAACCCCAACGGCCCGCTCTCGCACTACGCGAGCACCGGCCCGGAGATCTGGGCCGACACCGACGGTCGCATCACCCACTTCGTCACCGGGGCGGGCACGGGCGGAACGATCTCGGGTGCGGGTCGCTACCTGCGTGAGGTCTCGGCCGATCGTGAGGGCGGGCGGGTGCGCGTCGTGGCGGCCGACCCGGAGGGGTCGGTCTACAGCGGTGGCACCGGTCGCCCCTATCTCGTCGAAGGTGTCGGCGAGGACTTCTGGCCCTCGGCCTACGACCCGGCCCAGGTCGACGAGGTCGTCGCGGTCACCGACGCCGAGTCCTTCGAGATGACTCGCCGGCTGGCCCGCGAGGAGGGCCTGCTCGTCGGCGGCTCCTGCGGGATGGCGGTCGTCGCCGCCCTGCGCGTCGCGAAGGACTTGCCGGCGGATGCCGTCGTCGTCGTCCTGCTGCCGGACTCGGGCCGCGGCTACCTGTCCAAGATCTTCAACGACGACTGGATGGCCTCCTACGGGTTCATGCGCACGGGTGCTGAGCGCACCGTCGGGGACGTCCTACGGGGCAAGAGCCGCGACCTGCCGGCCCTGGTGCACACGCACCCGACCGAGACCCTGCGCGACGCCATCGAGATCCTGCGCGAGTACCACGTGTCGCAGATGCCGGTGGTCAACGCCGAGCCCCCGGTGATGTCCGGTGAGGTGGCGGGGTCGGTGTCCGAGCGGGCCCTGCTCGAGGCGCTGTTCACCGGTCAGGCGCACCTGGCCGATCCGGTCGCCAAGCACATGAGCCCCGGTCTGCCGCTCGTCGGCGCCGGTGAGCCGGTCACCACAGCTCGTCACGAGCTCGAGAACTCCGATGCCGTGCTGGTCGTCGAGGACGGCAAGCCCGTCGGTGTGCTCACCCGGGCTGACCTGCTCTCCTTCCTGTCCGACTGACGCTTCGAGGGTCGTCGATGGAGCCCGGTCGCCCTGCGTGGGAGAGCCCGGTCGAGAAGGCGATCCGCGAGGCGCAGGAGCGCGGCGAGTTCGACAACCTGCCCGGTGCCGGCAAGCCGCTTCCGGACTTCGGCGATCGTGACGACTTGATGTGGTGGGTGCGGCGCTACGCCGAGCGGGAGGGGCTCGACCTCTCCGTGGCGCTGCCGGCGCCGCTCCAGCTGCGCAAGGAGGCCGCATCCTTCCCGCAGTCGCTCGTCGAGCTGCGCACCGAGGACTCGGTGCGCGAGGTGCTCGAGGACTTCAACCGGCGCGTGCGTCACGAACGGCTGCGGCCCCCCGAGCCCGGCATGCCCCAACTGCTCGCCCCCACGGTGGATGTCGAGGACCTGGTGCGGCAGTGGCGTGACCTGCGAGCAGCCTCACAACCCGCAGAGGTTGACCCGCCGGTAACATCGCAAGCGGCTCGACCCCGGCACCGGCGGTGGCGCCGACCCCGGCCCGAGTGAGACGAGAGCAGTGACATGAGCGAGTACCCCCACCTGTTGGCCCCCCTCGACCTCGGGCACGTCACGCTCCCCAACCGGGTCGTCATGGGTTCGATGCACACCGGCCTGGAGGACCACGCCCGCGACTTCCCCAAGCTCGCCGCCTACTTCGCCGAGCGCGCCCGTGGGGGAGCCGCCCTCATCGTCACCGGGGGGTTCGCCCCGAGCATCGAGGGCACGTTCTACCCCCTCGCCTCGAAGATGACGACCCGCCGTGAGGCCCGCCAGCACCGTCAGGTGACGGATGCCGTGCACGCGGAGGGTGGCCGCATCGCCCTGCAGATCCTGCACGCCGGCCGCTACGCCTACACCCCGTGGTGCGTCGCGCCGTCGGCGGTGAAGAGCCCCATCAGCAAGTTCAAGCCCCGAGCGCTCAGCGACCGCGGAGTGCGGCGGCAGATCCGCGGGTTCGCCCGTGCGGCCCGCCTGGCGCGTGAGGCCGGTTACGACGGCGTCGAGATCATGGGGTCCGAGGGCTACCTCATCAACCAGTTCCTCGCGCCCCGGACCAACCACCGCACGGACGCCTGGGGAGGCACCCCCGAGAAGCGCCGCCGGTTCGCGGTCGAGACCGTGCGCGCCGTGCGCGAGGCCGCCGGGCCGGACTTCATCGTCATCTACCGCATCTCCGTGCTCGACCTCGTCGAGGAGGGCCAGACCTGGGACGAGGTGACTGCCCTGGCCCGCGAGGTCGAGGCTGCCGGGGCGAGCATCCTCAACCTCGGTATCGGGTGGCACGAGGCCCGGGTCCCGACCATCGTCACGTCGGTGCCTCGCGCGGCCTTCGCCGAGTACGCCGGGCGCCTCAAGGAGCACGTGAGCGTGCCGGTGGTTGCGACCAACCGGATCAACATGCCCGAGGTGGCCGAGTCGGTGCTCGCAGGTGGTGGCGCCGACCTCGTGTCGCTCGCGCGGCCCTTCCTCGCCGACCCGCAGTGGGTGCGCAAGGCTGCCGAGGCACGGGCTGACGAGATCAACACGTGCATCGCCTGCAACCAGGCCTGCCTGGACCACACCTTCGTCAACAAGCGGGCCACCTGCCTGGTCAACCCCCGGGCCGGCTACGAGACCGAGCTCGTCCTCGGCCCGACCCGGACGCGCAAGAAGGTCGCCGTCGTCGGGGCGGGCCCGGCCGGTCTGGCCGCGGCGACGACGTTGGCAGACCGTGGCCACACCGTCGAGCTCTTCGAGGCCCGTGACCACGTCGGCGGGCAGTTCGACATCGCCATGCGCATCCCCGGCAAGGAGGAGTTCGCCGAGACGATCCGCTACTTCACCCGGCAGCTCGACCTCGGCGGCGTGCAGGTGCACCTCGGGCGCAAGGTCGACGCCGACGAGCTGGCGGATGCCGGTTTCGACGAGGTGGTCGTGGCGACGGGTGTCGAGCCGCGGATGCCGTCGATCCCCGGCATCGACCACCCGATGGTCATGACGTATGCCGAACTGGTGCGTGGCGAGCGCGTCGCGGGTCAGCGGGTGGCGGTCATCGGTGCGGGAGGGATCGGGGTCGACGTCAGCGAGTACCTCACGACCTCGGAGTCGGCGACGCTCGATCTCGAGGCGTGGCGGGCCGAGTGGGGCGTGGGTGACCCGGCGCAGACCCGCGGCGGCCTGACCAAGCCCCGACCGGAGGCCAGCCCTCGTCACGTCGTCCTGCTCCAGCGCAAGGCGAGCTCGATCGGCAAGGGCCTGGGCAAGACCTCGGGGTGGGTGCACCGCGCCGCGCTGAAGGCCAAGGGGGTCGAGCACGTCACGGGCGTGGTGTCCTACGACCTCATCGACGACGACGGGCTGCACGTGAGCGTCGGCACCGGCCCCGAGGGCGCCACCGAACGTCGCACGTATGCCGTCGACAGCGTCGTCATCTGCGCGGGCCAGGAGTCGGTGCGCACCATCGCCGACGACCTGCACGCCCGCGGCCTGGTCACCCACGTCATCGGTGGCGCGGACGTCGCCTCCGAGCTCGACGCCAAGCGCGCCATCCGACAGGGCACTGAGGTCGCCGCCGCCATCTGAGAGCGAACGCTTCGCCGTGAGTGGGGCCTCGGTCGGCGCGCGCGGGTCTAGCCTGTGCCCGTGAGCGAGGTCCGAGACGCCGAGATCGCGCTGAATCGTGCGGTGTGGGCGGTGGTGAACGAGCGATTCACGGATGCCGCGGCACACGACCAGTGGGTGCGCCCGGAACCCGTGTGGGGGCTCTTCGCGGTGCCCGAGCGAGAGCTCGGGGTGCTCGGGGACGTGCGTGGCCTCGACGTCGTCGAGCTCGGGTGCGGCACGGCGTACGTCTCGGCATGGTTGGCGCGGGCGGGGGCGCGCCCCGTGGCTGTCGACCTGTCGTCCGAGCAGCTGGCGACGGCCCGCAGGTTGCAGGTCGACCTCGGCCCGGAGTTCCCACTCGTTCAGGCTGATGGCGAGCGACTGCCCCTGGCCGACGGCTGTGCAGACGTCGTCGTGAGCGAACACGGAGTCGGCGCCTGGTGCAACCCGCAGCGCTGGCTCCCCGAGGCGGCTCGGCTGCTGCGCCCGGGAGGGCGACTGGTCTTCCTCACCAACAGCCACCTGTCAGCCCTGTGCGTGCCCGACGACGAGGGGGTCGCTGGGGAGACGCTCCTGCGCGGTCACCGCGAGGCCTACCGGGTGCACTGGGAGGGAGGCGGGGTCGAGTTCCACCCCTCGCACGGCGACTGGGTGCGGTTGCTGCGGGCGTCGGGCTTCGTCATCGAGGCACTGCACGAGATCTACGCGCCCGACGACGGGTCGGACCACGAGTTCTACGAGATCGTCTCCCAGCGGTGGGCTGGCCGCTGGCCGGCCGAGGAACTCTGGGTCGCCACCCGCGGGTGACCGCCTCGTATGCCTCGTGTGCCCCGTCAGGCCACGGGCGCCGTGACACGGCACCCGTGCCTCGTCACGCCATGAGCATCTGGAGGGCGATCCACCCGATCGGCACCAGGATGTTGATCACCAGTGCCACGGTGGCGGCTGTCCCGGCGCCGGCGCGCTTGGCCCGGACGGCCAGAAACGCACCGACCAGGCTGGGCACCGCGGATACCACGCCCAGTCCGAACGCGGCCAGCCAGCCGAGGACGCCCTGGTCGGTGATCGACTCCTCGACGGGGTCGATGCCGAACCACGAGGCGACCCAGTAGCCGCCGATGAACATCACCCAGAACCACACCAGGTAGCCGAGGTTGACCACGTAGGCGGCGAGGGTGAGAGAGCGGGCGCGGGACCTGTCGGCTGGATGCTGCCGATCCTGCGTCGTGACCGAAGTGGCGGACTTCGTGCCCACCTCCCTCACCCTCCACGGTACGCGCGCAGGGTCGGCCACGGACGTGACGTGCACGACACCTCCGACCCCGGGAGGGAGCCCCGTCGTGCAGCGTGAGCCGGACGTCCGGCTGCTCAGGCCGGGGGCAGGACGTCCGTCTGGGCCGGCAGGTTGGCGATCCCCACGGGGCAGGTCAGTCCGTTGGGCCCGTGGTTGCATGAACCTGAGATACGGTTCTCTACATGAACACGACAGACGCTGAGGCGAGGCGGGCAAGGATCGTTGCCACCCGAACGGCGGGAGCTCGCACCGAGACCGGAACGGCCACGATCTACACCCGCATCTCTCAGGACAAGCGCGGGCAGGGCGCTGGGTCCGAGCGGCAACTACAGGACTGCCGCGAGTTGTGCGCCGCCCGTGGCTGGACCATCGTCGGGGAGTTCGACGACCCGAACATCACGGCAACCAAGGGGAAGGTGCGGCCCGCATTCGAGGCGCTGCTAGCGAGCGACCCCGAGCGCGTCGTCGTGTGGGACGTCGACCGCCTGCTCAGGTCGCCCAAGGAACTAGAGCGGATCATCGACCTAGGGCTACAGGTCCACGCCGTGACCCAATCGAGCATCGGCCTGGACCTTGAGTCCGTGAACGGTCGGGCGATGGCTCGCATCGCGGTGGCGATGGCTGCTCAGGAAGGTGAGCACAAGGCGGAGCGTGTCGCCCGACAGGCCGAGGACCGGGCTGCCGAGGGGCGTCCCAAGTGGGGGCGTCGTCCGTTCGGGTACAACCGCGATGCCACGATCTGCGAAGCGGAAGCGCAGCACGTCCGAGAGGCGTACGGCCTCATCATCGGTGGCTCGTCGGTGTCGTCCGTTGCGAGGGATTGGAACGGGCTGGGGCTCACGACCACGGGCGGCAAGCCATGGTCTGCGGTCATGGTCTCCGAACTGCTGCGGTCTGCGAGGAACGCGGGCATCCTCGTCTTCCGTGGCGCTGAGATTGGCCCCGGCACTTGGGACGGCATCGTCACCGAGACCACCTACCGGGCAGCCATGCGCGTGTTCGCCACGCCGGGGCGTCGTCATGGTGGCGACGGGAAGCGGAAGTATCTGCTCACGGGCGTGGCCCTCTGCGGCGTCTGCGATGGCCCGGTCACTGGCGGCACCAAGGGCAAGGGCACCGAGCCGCACTACAGGTGCTCCAACTCCGATCACTTCCGCGTGCCGGTCGAGTACATCGACGGACTCATGTTCCGTTGGTTGCCCCTCATCCTCACCGACGAGAAAGCGCGGAAGTTCTGGCGTCGGAAGGTCGAGGTTTCGACCGAGCGCGGCGACGTGTTGGATGCCGAGCGCGTCGAGATTGAGGAACGCCTACTCACCCTCGCAGCCGACCACGGGGCAGGGCTCATCGACCGGGCGCAACTGCTCGCAGCGTCCGAGCGGGGGCGTGGTCGCCTTGCCGAGATTGACGCCGAACTCGGGGCACTGGATGCCGCCGCGAACGCCGACGCCTCATGGTGGCTTGACGCTGAACTCGTGTGGCAGGAACTCGACGCGATGGGAACCGACGCCATGCGCGAACTGATCCGCAACGTCTGTACCGACGTGAGGATTCACCAACGTGGCCGGGGTCGGCCCGGCCTGAGGATGGACCTGCTCACGGTCGAGTCCATCGGCGGCAAGTCCTACCCGCCCAAGGCTCGGGGGAGCAAGTGACCCCGGCAACGATCCGCACGGGCTGCCACGTCGCCGCCCTGGACCCCCTGACGGGGTTCGGACTCATCGCCGGTCCCGCTGGCCCTGACGTCGTGCTGGGCCCCCTGAGCGCCTCTCTGCACTGGTCTGACTTTGAAGTCATGGCTGCTCGCCTGGACTCGCTCGGGTGGGAGGTCGTCGAGGATGACTACGGCCTCCCGGCTAGCGCCGGTCGCCTGTCCGATGGGAGGCCGCTAGTGTCCGTTGCCGCGCTCGACCCCATCGACGGTCACACCGACGACGAACGGCTCATGGACGTAGCGCACGCGGTCATGGTGGCGCTGCTCGCGGCGTGACACGCGGGTGGGTGTCAGACACCGCCGGTAGGATGGTTGACAGCACGGCAACGAACCGCGAGCCACCCCGAACCGTAGGGGCGCGGGGAGCCGTTGCACAGGACCCCGCGAGGGGCACCACCGGCCTGAGTGTTCATCGGGAATGGGACCGGCGGAAGTTGGACCGCACTCACTGCGAGTAGCGGGATCGCTTCTGCCGGTCCTGTTTTCGTCTGTGCGTGTGGTCCCGACTGACGGCCGATCCTCTCTGTGATCGAGCGGGCCAAGATGGGTCCGCTTGAAGGGGATTGGCAGACGGGAACTGATTCATGAACTACACCCTTGCCGACGTCCCGGACCACCTGTTGCAGCGAGCGCCGGTCGATCACCACGATCTCAAACGCGCCATTGCTATGTGTCGCTGGATCGAGGGCAACCTCCCCTATCGCCCGACGTACTGGGACCTGCACCTGCTTCGGGTGGCCCGCGGCTGGGAAGCACCCTTCGACTCCAATGCCGCCCTGGCCAGCATCCGCAAGCGCCGAGACGAGATGCGGGCGGGCCAGCCCCGGCGACAGCGCCCGTCCCAGTCCGCTCGCATGGCTGCTCGTGCTGCTGCTGCTGAGGTGGCCGCATGACGTGCGCCGTCCACAACTGTGAGGACCCGCGAGTGCCGCGCTCGTCGTGGTGCATCTCCCACCGGGCCAACGATCTACGCAACGGCTCGGTCTGGATCGCAGCGAGGACGCCCACCAGCGGACCTGAGTACGGCTGCCTGGTCTGCGGTGGGTCCATGCCTCCCGGCCGTGTCATCGACGGGACGTGCTCCACATCGTGCGCCTACCGGCGTGCGCTCTCGTCAGGGCCTCCCCGATGACGGGACACACAGACCTGTGTCAGTTCACCGACCTAGAACGGTCCATGACAGCCATGGGACGGGAAGGGGCGAACGGTGCGAACTGACGATCTGGCCGTAGAGGTAGAGCACGAGACTGCCGACGCTGGCGAGGACGGGCGCGAGGTCCAAGGGTTCGTGATCCATCCCGAGTGGCTGCTCGGTGGTCCGCTCCGACGCTCGCCGGCACGGTGGCTCGCAGACTGGGAGCTCGACAAGGCGCGACCTGAGACGCGGCGACTGGCGGCGGCGTTCGTGCGCGGTGGTTTCACCGAGTGCGGCGCCCAAGTCAAGCCCAAGTCAGCCACCTACATTGCTCGAGCTGCTGGCGTCAGCTCGCGGTCTGCGGAGCGGTTCCTCAGCAAGGGCCGAACCGTGGGCAAGTTGACGCCGACCGGCCTGAGGGTTGGCCTGGTCGAGGGCAAGCGGCACACCCCGCTCTATCACCTGACCCAACCGACCGGCCTCCGAATGGAGGATGTGATCCCTGACGAGATGCGCGTCGAGGTCGCCGCCCCAGTCGCCAAGTTCCCCGCCGAATCGGCGTGGCCGTCGAGTCCGTGGGAGGCAGTCACCGAGGCCGCTCCCGAATGGGCTCGCGCCGGAAGTGTCGGATAAGTATTGGTAACTAAGGGCAAGCCACCAGCCCGCTTGTCCGTTCGCCCTGGCGGGGCGCGGAGCGCCCCACCCGTCGTGGCGGTGACAGGTAGGTAGGTAGGGACCAACGGCTAACTGCTTGTCGATCAACTGTTTGTGGGTGGGGGTCTTCGACCCCAGCGGGGACGAACTGCTACCGGCTACTGGTTTGTCCCTGCCTCTTCCCCCTGACTCCTTCGTCGCTTCGCTCCGTCGTCGCCGCTGCACCTCCCTCGCTGCGCTCGGTCGGTGGCTGTCGCCATCGTCCCTCCGTCGCCATTGCTCGACATCACCACCGCCACCGTTCTCCGATAGTTCGGTCTGGCGTCTGCACCACCTGCCGATGCCTGTCCTGGCATCCGCTACCAGTGAAGGAACCACAACCATGAACACCACCACCCTTGACCCTGCCTCCGCCGAGCACGTCGCCACCGAGGCCCCCACGGACCCCGCTGCGGACCCGTACGCGCTCGCTGAGGCTGCCGTCGACAAGGCCCGTGCCGTCGTCTCTCAGCGGCTGCGAGAGCGCGACGATGCCGACGCTGCGCTTCCTGGTCTGCGCTCCCGACTCGCTCGCGGCGATGACAGCGTGACGGCCTCCGACCTGGCTGCGGCTGCGATGATCGAGGACCGGGCCGAACTCCTGCTCAAGGCTGCGGAGTCCTCGCTCAAGCGGACCACTGCCGCGGGTCCCTTCCGTCCGTCGACCGCCACCCTGCTCGTGGATGCCGTTGCCACGGCCCTGGCCATCAACGTCGATGACGTGGCCCTCGTGGATGCTCCCAACGCCGTGGGCAAGGTGGACAGCGCGTCTCTGCGACAGGCTGCCCCGACCACCGCGGCCGAGTCACTGACAGGTGCTGTCGCCTGCCGTGAGGTCGAGGTCTACTACCACCGCTCGCCCAAGTTCCGTGCCGCTGACTGGGTGGCGCTCGACGACGCCTTGACCAAGGCCGGGTTCTACGCCGAGGTTGCCTCCCGCGGCAGCTCCGAGCGGAACGGCATCGTTACCGACCGTGCCGTCATCAACGTCCGTGCCGCGTTCCCTGCCGTGCTCGTGCTGCCGGGGAAGACGGACCCGAGCAACTGGGACTCCAACCATTTCGTCAATGTGGTCCTGGCCGAGGCTGACCACGCCGTGCCCCCTCACGTCGATCTGTCGCGTACCGGCGTCGTCGGTCGTCGATCGGTGCGCGGCTCCGAGGTCGTCACCGTGGTGACCGCCACGATCAAGGGCAAGGGTGGTCGAGACACCACCGGGCAGGCTCTGCCGGTAGGCGGGGTGATGGCTGCAATCGCCGCGGCACCTCAGGCCCTCATCGGCCGGCCGTTCTCTGGTCTCGGTCACCTGGCCAAGGTCGAGGTCATCCCCACCGCCGACACCACCCCTGAGCGCCGGGGCGAGCTCACCCACCGGATCGCCGCCACGTTCACCGCTACGGCCGCATAGGTCCACCTGATCCCGCTCCCGGTGCGTCGTCGTGGTTGTCGATGACCGGGAGCACGCCAGAGCGCGATAGGCCCATTCTTGGATGGTGGTCCTGCCGCGACTCCGATACCCCCGCCTCACCCCCGGTTCGCTTCCTGGCCGCGGGTGGGGTGGGGGTTTTCGTCTATTTCCCCCTGTTTGGGCAGGGTTTCCCTGAGGCTCCCGACGGGCTGCCGACGGCATACCGACAGGTCACGCCCTCGTGCCACCTGAGAGCCAGTCACGTACCCCTAGGGGTATCGACCCTAGAACCTGCGCTGTCGCCTGGACGCTAAAACTCCGCAGTGGGGGAGCCGCTGCGCTGGGGGGTCATACCCCTGGGGTGCCTGCCGTGCTCACGAACACTGTGACAAGGGCCATGGCGTCCCGTCCGTGGCGCTCTCGCAGCCTCACTCATCGAATCGAGCCACCGGCCGACCGCCCACGAGCGCGGGCCCCAGAGGGCGCGACACGCCCGAGACGCGCCGAGCTCCGAGCGAATACCCGTGACGCTCCGGTGTCGCATTACGTCACTTGACGTTACTTGACGACACATTAGGGAACTCTCTGTGACGGTTGCCGGCGGCACCCTCATCGGGGCATCCCCGCTTGTCCTGCTCCCGGCCTACAGTCGTGATTACGAGGACAGTCCTCGCCCCCGGTGCCTTGACACGTGAGACCTGTTTACAGGCACCGGGGGACTCGGATCGTAGGAGGCTCTATGCCACCCCCGCCCACAGTAATGCCCGCCTGGCCGTGCGTGAACCCCGCGCACGCCGGTAGTCGCCTGCTCCCCGGCACGGTCGTCGTGATCGTCCTGGTCCTACAGGCGCTCTCACGGGTAGAGGTCACGCTGCTGTTCGGGCAGTAGCCCTGCCCCTGCTCTACAGGTTGGCCCCGCTGCTCACGATGTTGTGACGGCGGGGCCTCCCTGTCAGAGGTGCTGCTACTTGAGAACGTGCGGAGTCTGCTACTCGCTCGGGGGCATGACGTCGGTTTGAGCAGGCAGGTTCGCCACGCCGACCGGGCAGGACAACCCCATGAATGGTCCGTGGTTGCAGTACCCGTTCGGGTTCTTGTGCAGGTACTGCTGGTGGTAGTCCTCGGCGTACCAGAACGGGCCGGCCACCGAGGCGGGCGCCAGCGTCGTCGTGATCTGCCCTCGCCCTGCTCGGGTCAGCACGTCCTGGAACGCGTCCTTGGTCGCCCGCGCCGCTGCCTTTTGGCCGGGGGTCGACCAGTAGATCGCTGACCGGTACGCGGTGCCGATGTCGTTGCCCTGACGGTTGCCCTGGGTCGGGTCGTGGTTCTCCCAGAACGCCTTGAGCAGCAGCTCTGGCGTCGTCACCGTCGGGTCGTAGGCGACGAGCACGGCCTCGGCGTGGCCGGTGCGGCCGGTGCAGGTCTCCTCGTAGGTCGGATTCGGCGTGTACCCACCCATGTAGCCGGCTGCGGTCGTCACGACCCCGGGCAGCTTCCAGAAGATCCGCTCGACCCCCCAGAAGCAGCCCATCGCCACGTACAGAACCTCGGTGCCGTCAGGCCAAGGGCCCTCGAGCGGGCTTCCGAGCACTTCATGGGTCGTCGGCACCGTGAAGGTGCGGTGCTCGCGGCCCGGAAGGGCCTCGTCGGCGGTGGGCAGGGTCGTCTTGGCGCGTGAACCGAAGATCATGCTCCTACCAACGCGCGAACCGGCCCGAGTCATCCCCGGGCCACGCCCGGGGTCATCACCGGGTCGAATGTGGGTGAAAAGTGGCGCCCAGCCGACGATCTTCACCCACATTCGGGAGAAGGCGGGGTGGGCCGGGGAAGCCCACGCAACGGCATACGCTGGGCGCCATGACCTTCGAGCACCTCGGCTTCTCCTCGCGCGCCATCCATGCCGGGCAGGAGCCCGACCCCACGACCGGGGCCGTCGTCCCTCCCATCCACCAGGTGAGCACCTACAAGCAGGACGGCGTCGGCGGCCTGCGCGGCGGCTACGAGTACAGCCGCTCCGCCAACCCGACCCGCACCGCCCTCGAGGAGTGCATCGCCGCCCTCGAAGGTGGTGAGCGCGGGTTCGCCTTCGCCAGCGGCCTCGCAGGTGAGGACACCGTGCTGCGCGCACTCCTCGCCCCCGGCGACCACGTCGTCGTGCCGTCCGACGCGTACGGCGGCACCTACCGCCTGTTCAACAAGGTCGCCCGCCCGTGGGGTGTCGAGCACTCGATCGCGACCGTCGCCGACGTCGAGTCGGTGCGCGCCGCCATCCGCCCGCAGACCCGCATGGTGTGGGTCGAGACGCCGACCAACCCGCTGCTCGGCATCGCCGACATCGAGGCCATCGCGGCGGTCGCCCACGAGGCCGGTGCACTGCTCGTCGTCGACAACACCTTCGCCTCCCCGTACCTGCAGAACCCGATCGCCCTGGGCGCCGACGTCGTCGTGCACTCCACGACCAAGTACGCCGGCGGCCACAGCGACGTCGTCGGTGGCGCCGTCGTCGTCGCCCCGGGCGCCACGACCCGCGACGGTGAGTCGGTCAGCGAGGGGATCGCCTTCCACCAGAACTCGATGGGCGCCGTCGCCGGGCCCTTCGACGCGTGGCTCGTGCTGCGCGGCCTGAAGACCCTCGCCGTGCGCATGGAGCGGCACTGCGACAACGCCGAGAAGGTCGTGGCGTTCCTCCAGGGCCACGACGGCGTCACCGCCGTGCACTACCCGGGCCTGCCCGACCACCCCAACCACGACGTCGCTGCACGCCAGATGCGCCGCTTCGGCGGCATGGTCGCCTTCCGCGTCAAGGGTGGCGAGGACGTCGCGGCCAAGGTCTGCGCCGAGACCCAGCTGTGGATCCTCGGCGAGTCCCTCGGTGGCGTCGAGTCGCTCATCGAGCACCCGGGCCGGATGACCCACGCCTCGGTCGCCGGCACCGAGCTCGAGGTGCCGGGTGACCTGATCCGGCTCTCCGTCGGCATCGAGGACGCCGAGGACCTCATCGCCGACCTCGGCCAGGCCCTCGACCGCCTCACCTGAGCCCGCTGTGACCTCCGCCAGCGCGCGCGTCCTGTGCGTCGACGTCGGGTCGACCTTCACCAAGGCGGTGCTCGTCGACACCACGACGGGTGCCGTCCTCGGCACCGCCAGCCACCCGACCACCGTCAGCACCGACGTCATGGACGGGGTGGATGCCGTACGTGCCGACTTGGCGGGGTCCGGCGAGCCCACCGAGGTGCTCGCCTGCTCCAGCGCGGGGGGCGGCCTGCGGCTGGCCGTCGTGGGGTACGAGCGGGAGGTGACCGCCGAGGCCGGGCAGCGGGTCGGGCTCTCCGCGGGCGCCAAGGTCGTCCACGTCGCCAGCGGCGCGATGACGGGCGACGACGTCACGGCGCTGCGGGCGGCATCCCCCGATCTCGTCCTCCTCGTCGGCGGCACCGACGGAGGCAACGCCCGGGTGCTGCTGCACAACGCGGAGCGGCTGGCCAAGGCCCGACTCTCGGCCCCGGTCGTCGTCGCGGGCAACACGGATGCCGCGGACGAGGTCGCGGCGCTGCTCACCTCGACGGGGCGGAGGTTCGTCGTGGCAGACAACGTGTTGCCGCGCATCGGGGTCGTGGCGCCGGAGTCGGCGAGGGCCGCCATCCGCGAGGCCTTCCTCACCCACGTCATCGGCGGCAAGGGCCTGTCCCGTGGTCGCGGTTTCGCCGAGCTCGTCCAGGCACCGACGCCGGATGCCGTGTTGCGCGGCGTCGAGGTGCTCGCCGAGGTGGTCGGGGGAGACGTCCTGGTGGTCGACGTCGGCGGTGCGACGACCGACGTGTACTCGGTGATCACCCCGCAGGGCGAGGACGCCAGCATCCAGCGCGAGGTCGTCGGCACGTTGTGGCACGCCCGCACCGTCGAGGCCGACCTCGGCATGCGATGGTCGGCCGAGGGTGTCGTCGAGGCCTGCGCTCGTGAACGCCGGGCGCTCGATGGCGCAACGGCCGAGTACGCCGGGCGCGTGGCCGCCGACACCGCTCACCTCGCGAGCTCGCCGCAGGAGTGGCTGGCCGAGGAGGAGATCGCGAGCGCTGCCGCGGTGCTGGCGGTTCGGCGCCACGGCCGGCCGGGCCACCCGTCGGAGCGGCCCCGTCCGCTGGCGGAGGTCACCGTGCTCGTCGGGTCCGGCGGGGTGCTGCGGCACGCGCCCGGGGGAGTCGGGGACCGGGTGCTGGAGCAGGTGCTGAGCGACCACGGTGGGGGGTGGCGGGTGCCTGTGGCAGCGCGTGCGGGCGTCGACACGGCCTACCTGCTGTTCGCGGTGGGGTTGCTCGCCGACCACCACCCCGAGGCGGCCGCGGCCCTCGCGGCGCAGGTCGTGGCGCCCCCGGTGGCGACCACACGGCATCCGGATTAGGAGGACTATTGGGGCGCCCGTCCGGCAAAACCGGATGACGGGTGTCGGTGGGCTCACGTAGCCTCCCGTCCCATGACTTCCACCACTCTTCGCCCGGTGCGTCACCGGTGAGCGCCCCCGCGATCGAGGCCGTTGACCTCGTCAAGACCTTTGGTGACTTCACCGCCGTCGACGGCGTGAGCTTCTCCGTGCCGGCGGGCACGGTTTTCTCCATGCTCGGCCCGAATGGCGCGGGCAAGACGACGACCGTGCGCATGATGACCACGCTGTCGATTCCCACCAGCGGCACGGCACACGTCGCCGGCTTCGACGTCGCCAAGAACCCGGATGCCGTGCGGCACCGGATGGGCCTGACGGCCCAGTCGGCCACGGTCGACGAACTGCTCACCGGGCGCGAGAACCTGCGCCTCATCGGCGACCTGTACGGGCTGGAGCGCTCGCTCGTGAAGCGCTCGACCGAAGAGCTGCTCGAGCGGTTCTCGCTGACCGAGGCTGGCAACAAGGTCGTCAAGGACTACTCGGGCGGCATGCGGCGCCGGCTCGACCTCGCCGCCAGCCTCATCGCCACCCCGCCGGTGCTCTTCCTCGACGAGCCGACGACCGGCCTCGACCCGCGCAGCCGGGTCGAGCTCTGGGGTGTGCTGCGCGACCTCGTGCGCGACGGGACGACCCTGTTCCTCACCACCCAGTACCTCGACGAGGCCGACCAGCTGGCCGACCGCATCGTCGTCGTCGACCACGGCCGGATCATCGCCGAGGGCACCCCTCTGGAGCTGAAGGACCAGTCCGGCAAGGCCAGCCTCGTCGTCACCGTGAGCCGGGCCCCCGAGGTCGACGCCGCGGCTGAGCTGGTGCGGGCGTACGTCGGTGAGATCCACGTCGACCACGACTCGCGCCGCATCTCCGCCCCGGCCGAGGGGGTGTCCGCGCTGACCCGCATCGCGGCACGCCTGGAGGAGGCTGCCATCGAGCTCGACGACATCGGGCTCCAGCGGCCCAGCCTCGACGACGTCTTCCTCAGCCTGACCGGCCACCGCGCCGAGACCGAGACCGACGGTGCCGCAGTCGGCGAGAGCACGACGGAGGCGCAGCGATGAGCACCAGCACCAACCCGGGCACCCAGAGCGGCACCACGGGCAACGGCCCCACCGGCCAGTTCCGGGCGACGCACCCCGACGAGCGAGGTGCCACCGCCTGGCGGCAGATCAGCGCCCTCATCCGGCGCAACCTCACGCACATCAAGCGCCAGCCCGAGATGCTCACCGACGTGACCATCCAGCCGGTCATGTTCGTGCTGCTCTTCGCGTTCGTCTTCGGCGGGTCGATCAACATCCCGGGGGTCGACTACAAGGAGTGGCTGCTGCCCGGCATCATGGCGCAGACGATGGCCTTCAGTTCCTTCATCGTCGCCATCGGCCTGACCTCCGACATCAGCAAGGGCATCGTCGACCGCTTCCGTTCGCTTCCGATCGGGCGCGGTTCGGTGGTCATCGCCCGCAGCCTGTCCAGCCTCATCCACTCGATGATCGGCATCGTCGTCATGTCGGTCACGGGGCTGTTCATCGGGTGGGGCATCAACAACGGTGTCGCCAAGGGTCTGCTCGGCTACCTGCTGCTCATCCTCTTCGGGTTCTCGATGATCTGGGTCGGCATCCTCGCCGGTTCGGCGTTGAAGTCGGTCGAGGCCGTGCAGGGCGTGATGTTCACGACGATCTTCCCGATCACGTTCCTCAGCAACGCCTTCGCCCGTCCCGAGGGGATGCCGGACTGGCTGCGCTTCCTGGCCGAGTGGAACCCGATCAGCGCGCTCGTCCAGGCGATGCGTGAACTCTGGGGCAACGACGGGCTCCCGCTCGCAGCGGACGCCGCCTGGCCGATGCAGAACCCCGTTATCGCGACGGTCATCTGGTCGGTCGGCCTGTCGGCGGTCCTGGCACCGCTGGCGATCCGGGCCTTCAACCGGCGCACCACCGACTGAGCTCGGGCCGCGTTTGGCGGGCGCTAGCGTCCAGCAGCTGGGCCACCGCGCAGGATCGAGGTCATCTTCTTGCCGCGGGCGACCTCGTCGACGAGCAGGTCCAGGTAGCGGATCTGCTGCATGAGCGGGTCCTCGATCTCCTGCACCTTGTACCCGCAGATGGTGCCGGTGATGAGCTCGGCGTTCGGGTTCATCGCCGGGGCCTGCGCGAAGAAGGTCTCGAGGTCACGGTCGTCGGCCAGTGCTGCCTTCAGCCCGTCCGAGTCGTACCCGGTGAGCCAGCAGATCACGGTGTCGACGTTCTCGACCGGTTGGCCCTTGCGTTCGGCCTTCGCCACGTAGTGGGGGTAGATGCTCGAGAACGGGGTGGCGAAGATGCGATGACCGGCCATGCCTGGGCTCCTGCGGGGCGACGAGTTGTGGCGACATGGTTGCATGACGCCATGGATTCCGTGCGCTATGTCGACGTCTTCTCCGGCACGCCGTTCAAGGGCAACGCCCTGGCCGTCTTTCACGGCGCCGACGGCCTCAGCGACGAGCAGATGGCCGACATCGCCCGGTGGACGAACCTGTCGGAGACCACGTTCCTCATGACCCCCACCGACCCGGCCGCCGACTACGCGGTGCGGATCTGGACCACGGGGGGTGAACTGCCCTTCGCGGGGCACCCCACCCTCGGTAGCGCCCACGCCTGGCTGGAAGCCGGGGGAGTGCCCGCCCGCGAGGCAGCGGTGGTGCAGCAGTGCGCGGCAGGGCTCGTCACGGTGCGGCGCGGCGACCGGCTGGCCTTCGCGGCTCCGCCGCTGATGCGGTCCGGCCCGGTGGAGCAGTCCGAGGCGCAGGCCCTGGTCGCCGCCCTGGGCCTGGACCCCGAGGACGTCGTGGAGATGGCGTGGGTCGACAACGGACCCGGGTGGGCCGGCATCCTGCTTCGTTCTCCCGACGCCGTCCTGGCCGCGGACCCCGACGCCGGTCGGTGTCGCGGGGTCAAGGTCGGGCTGGTGGCGGTCTATCCGCAGGGCTCACGTGCCGACGGCGTCGCCGCCGAGGTCAGGGCGTTCTACTCCGATGGCCGAGAGTTCGCCGAGGACCCGGTGACCGGAAGCCTCAACGCCGGGCTCGCCCAGTGGCTGGTGCCGGCGGGGCACCTGCCGCCGCAGTACGTCGCCGCGCAGGGAACCGTCATCCATCGCGAGGGGCGGGTGCACGTCGACGTCGTGGACGGTGAGGTGTGGGTCGGCGGCGACACCCGCACGATCTTCACCGGGCACCTCCCCGAACCGAAACGTCCCGAGACCGACCAATAGGTCGATCTCGGGACGCTGTGGGGTCGGCTCTGCCGTACCTGGTGTGACCTATTGGTCGATCTCGGTACGGATCAGACGTCGTACGGCGTGGTCTCGAGGATCTTGACCTCGATCTGCTTGCCGTTCGGTGCGGTGTAGGAGGCGGTGTCGCCCACCTTGCGCCCGTTGACCGCGGCACCGATCGGGGACTTCTCGGAGAACACGTTCAGCGACTCGTCGGTGATCTCGCGCGAGCCGAGCAGGAAGGTCTCCTTGTCGCCGAACATCTCGACGGTGACTACCATGCCCGGCTCGACGACGCCGTCGTCCGCCGGCTTCTCGCCGATGATGGCCGTCTCGAGCAGCTGGGTCAGCTGTCGGATGCGGGCCTCCATCTTGCCCTGCTCCTCCTTGGCGGCGTGGTAGCCACCGTTCTCCTTGAGGTCGCCCTCCTCGCGGGCCGCTTCGATCTTCTTGGCGATCTCGGTACGTCCCGGGCCGGAGAGCTCGTCGAGCTCTGCCTGGAGGCGGTCGAAGGCCCCCTGGGTCAGGAAGCTCGCCTGGTTGGCGGTCTCGGTCACGTCACTCACTCCTGGTCATGGTGTGGCACCCGCCCCTCGTGGAAGGGGTGCCCGGTAGACAACGGCAACGGGCCCGGGTCGCGGTGCTGTGCGGCACGAGGTCGGACCCAGACCCGATGTGAAACGTCAATGGTAGCAACCGGGTGCGTGATCGGCACCGCGAACGACACGAGGGCTGCCGCGGGCACGTCGTGGGATGCCGTGTGGCGGTCGGATGCCGCGTGGCGGCGCGTCAGGGGGTCGTGGGGACCCGGGTGCACGAGTCCACGACGCCGGTCACCGCGCGAACGCTGGTGCGAACCCGCACCTCACGCCGCAGCGACGTGGGACCGGCGGCGGGCACGGCATCCTCGACGGTGCCGACGCGCGCCTTGCTCGAGTCGAGCGCGCTGACCCGGCACAGCACGGCGACGCCCTCGGGGCGGTGCAGGTCGTACCTGACGAGCACTTCGGAGTCGGACTCGACGCGGTACCCGGTGACCTCCGGGCGCACGCTGCCGGCCGTCGAGACGATGCCCCACCACACGATGACGACGACGGCACTCACGCAGCCGAGCACTCCGATGACCCACCAACGGGTGGTGCCGGGTGCGGGGCGGGGCAGCGGCATACGGGTCCTTCGTCGAGGGTCGCGCGTGGATGAGAGGATGTCGAGGTCCATTCTCGGGTACGCCCGAACACCCCCGTACGAAGGGTCCCACGTGTCTGACCGGCTCCGTCTCATGTGCGTCCATGCGCACCCGGACGACGAGTCCAGCAAGGGTGCCGCCACCATGGCCAAGTACGTCGACGAGGGCCATGACGTCCTCGTCGTGTCGTGCACCGGTGGCGAGCGCGGCGACGTCCTCAACCCGCGACTGAAGGACGACGCCCACATCCTTCGCGACCTCGCGCAGGTGCGCCGTGACGAGATGGCTGCGGCCCAGGCGATCCTCGGGGTGCAGCACACCTGGCTCGGCTTCGTCGACTCCGGTCTGCCCGAGGGCGACCCGCTGCCGCCGTTGCCGGAGGGCTGTTTCGCCCTCGAGCCGCTCAGTGTCACCACCGAGGCGCTGGTGCGTGAGATCCGCCGGTTCCGCCCGCACGTCGTCACGACCTACGACGAGAACGGTGGCTATCCGCACCCGGACCACATCATGTGCCACGACGTGTCGATGGCCGCGGTCGTCGCCGCTGGCGACCCGGAGGCCTTCCCGCACGCCGGCCCCGCGTGGCAGCCGTTGAAGGTGTACTACAACCAGACGTTCAGCAAGGCACGCGTGGAGGCGTTCCACCAGGCGCTCACCGCGCTCGGCGAGGAGAGCCCCTACGCCGAGTGGCTCGAGAACTGGACGCGCCCCGACCGGGCGGTCACCACCCGCGTCGAGTGCTCCGCGTGGTTCGACCGCAGGGATGCCGCGCTGGTCGCCCACGCGACCCAGGTCGACCCTGACGGTGCGTTCTTCCGTGTGCCGCGCGAGGTGCAGGTGCAGGTCTGGCCCACCGAGGACTACGAGGCAGCGCTGTCCTTCGTGCCGATCGCCCCCGACGAGGACGACCTGTTCGCGGGCCTGCCGGCCGACGTGCGGGCCGCCGACGCGTTGGCCACCTCGGGGAACCTGACCATCGTCCACGACACGCGTACGGAGCGAGACTCATGACCGATGCACCCTCAGCCGCCGTCGCACCGGGCTTCTTCGCGTTCGTCGCCTTCTTCATCATGGCGATGGTCCTGTGGTTCCTCATGCGGAACATGAATGCCCGGATGCGCCGGATGTCCTATCGCCAGCAGGCGGCCCACCGTGGCCGCGACGAGGCCCAGGCCGGCCCGGGCGACGTTTCCGACAGCCGCAGGAACGACGACGACAGGGCGGATGACCGCTCACCCGCGGACGACAGCAGCTCCAAGGACACCGGCTCCAGCGACAGCGGTGGCTCGGACGGCGGAGGCGGCGGCGGGAGCGACTGACCCCCGCGACGAAGTCGGGGTCAGGCGGGGGCGCTCAGGGCGAGCGAGGCAGCGACGAAGTGTGCGCCGAACGCGAGGATCGTGAGCGTGTGGAAGACCTCGTGGAAGCCGAACCAGCGTGGTGAGATGTCCGGCCTCTTGGTGCCGTAGACGATGGCGCCCGCGCTGTAGAGGGCCCCGCCGATGACGATCCACGTCATGACCGCGGCTCCGGCGTGCTCGAGCAGTGGCCCGAAGTAGAAGACCGCGACCCAGCCGAGCATCACGTAGGCGGGCACGTACAGCCAGCGCGGAGCATGGGACCAGAACACCCGGAACAGCACCCCGATGATCGCGCCGGCCCAGACGATGGTGAGCATGCGGCGGGCCTGGTCCGGGGGCAGGAGCAGGGCGAACGGCGTGTAGGTGCCGGCGATGATGAGGAAGATGTTCGAGTGGTCGAAGCGCCGCAGGAACGCCCCCATGCGCGGTGACCACGTCCCGCGGTGGTAGACGGCCGAGGTGCCGAACAGCAGCACCGCGGTGCCACCGAAGATCGCCGCCGAGACCTTGCCGGTCGTCGTGGTTGCCAGGACCACGAGCACGATCCCGGCGATCAGCGCCACGGGCACCATGCCCGCGTGCAACCAACCGCGCAGTTTGGGCTTGACGTGGTCGAAGGCGGCCTCGACGCGTTGCTCGAGCTCTTCGACCCGCTGTTCGAGGGCCTCGCGACGGCTCGGGTCAGAGGTCGCGGGCGGGTCGAGCGGAGTCATGAACCGAATCTAACTTACGCAAGCGTAGGTTGGCGAGGCGCGCAGCCGTGACTCTCACCGCATGCCCGCACGGGAACACGGCTGCGTCGCCGCCCGTTTTGGGGCCCGGCACACCCCCGGACCCCCCGCCCGAAGGCCCCCTGCGGGAGTAGCGTGACCCTGTCGTCCGCGAGCCCGCGACGGCCGGGGTGCGATCGAGAGGCAGGCGAGCATGGCGCTGAGTGACGTGCTCTACGCGGCGTACGCGCGCCGCCTGCTGCGCGAGCTCGAGGCGTCCTCCGTACCGCGCCACGTCGGGGTCATGCTCGACGGCAACCGTCGGTGGGCCCGGGCCCGCGGTGCCGGAGCCAGCGAGGGGCACCAGGCCGGCGCCGACAACATCGAGAACCTGCTCTCCTGGTGCGACGAGGTCGGCGTCGAGGTCGTCACCTTGTGGCTGCTGTCCACCGACAACCTCAACCGTCCCGAGGACGAGTTGCGGCCCCTGCTCGGCATCATCGAGGCAGCCGTCGACACGCTGGCGGCCACCCACCGCTGGCGGATCCATCCCGTGGGTGCCCTCGACCTGCTGCCGGCGCCGACCGCTGCGCGGCTGAAGGCGGCCGAGGACCGCACGAGAGACGTCGACGGGATGCTCGTCAACGTCGCCGTCGGCTACGGCGGGCGACGTGAGATCGCGGATGCCGTGCGCTCGCTGTTGCAGCAGCAGGCCGCCATGGGGACGAGCATCGAGGAGCTCGCCGAGGTCATCGACGTCGAGCACATCGCCGAACACCTCTACACCAGGGGTCAGCCCGACCCGGACCTCGTGATCCGCACGTCAGGGGAGCAGCGGCTCGGCGGGTTCCTGCTCTGGCAGAGCGCGCACAGCGAGTTCTACTTCTGCGAGGCCTACTGGCCCGACTTCCGCAAGGTCGACTTCCTGCGCGCCCTGCGCGCCTACGGCGAGCGGCACCGCAGGTTCGGCTCCTGACACGCCCCCCGGCATCCCCAAACGTCACACGAGCCACACCAGCCACACCCGTCACGACATGACGCAGAATTCACCTCAACACGCCCGGCCGCGTGCGTGGGGGCGTGGGGGAGGCAGTCGTAGCGTCGAGAGCACTGCAGCCCCGCACCCCTCAGGAGCGACCATGGCCTCGAGTACCCGACCGGCACCGTCAGCACGCCAGGGGGACGAGCCGCGTCGCACGTACGTGCTCGACACCTCGGTGCTGCTGTCCGACCCGCGCGCGATCGCCCGCTTCAAGGAGCACGAGGTGGTGCTGCCGGTGGTCGTCGTCACCGAACTCGAGGCCAAGCGCCACCACCCCGAGCTCGGCTACTTCGCCCGCACGTCCCTGCGGATGCTCGACGACCTGCGGATCTCCGCCGGTCGGCTCGACGCTCCCGTGCCGATCGGCGACCAGGGCGGCACCGTGCGCATCGAGCTCAACCACACGGATGCCGCGTCGTTGCCCGCGGGCTTTCGCCTCGGCGACAACGACACCCGCATCCTCGCGGTGGCGCGCAACCTGGCCAACGAGGGGCGGCTCGTCACGATCGTGAGCAAGGACCTGCCGATGCGGGTCAAGGCCTCGGCGTGCGGCCTCGAGGCGGAGGAGTACCGGGCCGAGCTCGCGGTCGAGTCGGGGTGGACCGGCATGGCCGAGCTCGAGGTCACCGTCGAGGAGATGGACCACCTCTACGAGTACGGCCGGCTCGAGAGCGTCGCCGCGGCCGAGTTCCCCTGCCACACCGGGCTCACCGTGCTCTCGCCCCGCGGCTCGGCGCTGGGGCGCGTGGGGCCCGACAAGCAGGTGCGCCTGGTGAGGGGTGACCGTGACGCGTTCGGCCTGCACGGTCGCAGCGCCGAGCAACGCATCGCCCTCGACCTGCTCATGGACCCCGACATCGGCATCGTCAGCCTCGGTGGCCGTGCCGGCACGGGCAAGTCAGCCCTCGCCCTGTGCGCCGGGATCGAGGCCGTCATGGAGCGGCGCCAGCAGCGCAAGGTCGTCGTCTTCCGGCCGCTGTACGCGGTGGGTGGGCAGGAGCTCGGCTACCTGCCCGGTGACGCCGCCGAGAAGATGAACCCGTGGGGGCAGGCCGTCTTCGACACCCTCTCCGCCGTGGTGTCGCGCGAGGTGGTCGAGGAGATCCTCGACCGCGGGATGCTCGAGGTGCTGCCGCTCACGCACATCAGGGGCCGGTCCCTGCACGACGCGTTCGTCATCGTCGACGAGGCCCAGAGCCTGGAGCGCAACGTGCTGCTCACCGTGCTCTCGCGCATCGGCCAGAACTCCCGCGTCGTACTGACCCATGACGTGGCGCAGCGCGACAACCTTCGGGTGGGCCGTCACGACGGGGTCGTCGCGGTGGTGGAGGCGCTCAAGGGTCACCCGCTCTTCGCCCACGTGACGCTCACGCGGTCCGAGCGCAGCCCCATCGCCGCGCTCGTCACCGACCTCCTCGAGGGCATCGACGTCTGAGCACATCGACGTCTGAGCACATCGACTTCTGAACAGGCGATTTCACCCAACGCCGCCTGACCCCGTAACCTTGTGTCTCGATTCGGTAACGACGTGAGTGCTCCACCGGCTGCGTCCAGCCCCCCCCTGAGCATCTCCCGCACGAGAGGTCCCCTGCCTGCCCATGGCTCGCTACACCGCGCGTCACGCGCCTCGCCATGCCGCCGCGCGCCCCGAGCGCAGCGGGCTGCGCCGCGCTCTCGCAGCGACCGGTGCGCGACCGGTGCTGGCGAGCGGGGCAGTGGCTGCGGTGCTCGCCGGAGGTGCCCTCGCGGTCTCGTTCGGGGAGAGCCAGGCCCGCGCCGAGGCGATGACCTTCGCGGTCGACGGGCTCACCGAGCAGACCTCGACGGAGCAGCTCGCCGCCGAGGAGGAGGATGCCGCTCGCGTCGCGACTGCGCGCACCGACACCAACGCGGCCCGCTCGGCCGTCGCGGCCCGTGAGGCCGAGCGAGCACGCCTCGCAGCGGCGAAGGCCCTGGCCACACGTCAGGCCAAGGCGAAGGCGGCCGCACGCGCTGCCGAGCGCAAGCGCATCGTCGCCGACGCCAAGAAGGACCCGAAGGCCGCTGCTCGGCTGCTCATGCCGGAGTACGGCTTCGGTCAGGGCCAGTGGTCCTGCCTCGAGCGCCTGTGGATCGGTGAGAGCGGTTGGAAGTGGAACGCCGAGAACCCGTCATCCGGCGCCTACGGCATCCCGCAGTCGCTCCCGGCCAGCAAGATGGCGACCATGGGCAAGGACTACCGCACCAACCCGGTGACCCAGATCCGGTGGGGGCTGGACTACATCAAGAAGTCGTACGGCACCCCGTGCAACGCCCTGAGCAAGTGGAACAGCCGCTCCCCGCACTGGTACTGATCGTCAGATCTTGCGCAACCGGATGCCGGTGACCGCGTGGTCGGCGCCCTTGCTCAGCACGAGCGTCGCGCGGTCCCGGGTCGGCAGGACGTTCTCGACGAGGTTCGGCTCGTTGATCTGCTCCCAGATCCGGCGCGCCGTGGCGACCGCCTCGTCGTCGCTGAGAGCGGCGTAGCGGTGGAAGTAGGACTTGGGGTCGGCGAACGCGGTCTCCCGCAGGCGGAGGAACCGTTGCACGTACCAGGTGCGGATCTCCTCGACGGGTGCGTCGACGTACACCGAGAAGTCGAAGTAGTCCGAGATCGCGCCGGTGCTCGTGCCGTCCGGGCGGACCTGTGGAGGCTGCAGGACGTTGAGTCCCTCGACGATGAGCACGTCGGGGCGCCGCACGCTCACGCTGCCGGGGAGGACGTCGTACGTGAGGTGCGAGTACATCGGAGCCTGGACGGACGGCATCCCTGACTTCACGTCGGCGATGAACCTCATGACCGCGCGGCGGTCGTAGGACTCCGGGAAGCCCTTGCGCTGCAGCAGGCCCCGACGCTCGAGCTCGGCGTTCGGGTAGAGGAAGCCGTCGGTGGTGACGAGCTCGACGCGTGGCGTCTGCGGCCAGCGACTCATCAGCTCCTTGAGGATGCGGGCCGTCGTCGACTTGCCGACCGCCACCGACCCGGCCACGCCGACGACGAACGGGACCCGGGTCGGCCGCTCGCCGAGAAACTCGCTCGTGGCGAGCCGCAGCCCGTGGGTGGCCTCGACGTAGAAGTGCAGCAGCCGCGACAGGGGGAGGTAGACCTCCTCGACCTCGCGCAGTTCGAGCCGGTCACCCAGACCCCGTAGCCGCGCGAGGTCGCGCTGCTCCAGGCTCATCGGGTGGTTCTCGCGCAGCCTCGACCACGCGGCGCGGTCGAGGTCGACGTACGGCGTCGGCGCCGTGGCTCGCTCCTGGGTGGCGCTCACCCGCGCCATTGTTGCGTATGCCGTGCCGCTTCTCGTGGCTGCGCCGCGCTCGGCCCTCCTGCTCGCACTACGCTGGGGTCCATGTGCGGAATCGTCGGCTACGTGGGCCGGACCATGGACGACACGGCCCTCAACGTCGTGATGGAGGGGCTCGCGAGGCTCGAGTACCGGGGGTACGACTCGGCCGGCGTGGCGCTCGTCACCGAGGACGGTGTCGCCACCGAGAAGCGGTCGGGCAAGCTCGAGAACCTGCGTTCGGCGCTGGAGGCGCACCCGCTGGCGCCGTCGCGCACCGGCATCGGACACACCCGGTGGGCCACCCACGGCGGCCCGACCGACGGCAACGCCCACCCGCACCGTGGTGGCGAGGGCAACCGCCTCGCGCTGATCCACAACGGCATCATCGAGAACTTCCACTCCCTGAAGAAGCAGCTGCTCGCCGAGGGCGTGGAGTTCAGCTCCGAGACCGACACCGAGGTCGCCGCCAAGCTCGTCGGCCGCGAGTACGACCGCCTGGGTGACCTGACCGAGGCCATGCGCGCCGTGGTCAGCCGCCTCGAAGGCGCCTTCACGCTGCTGGCCGTGCACGCCGACAGCCCCGGGGTCGTCGTCGGGGCCCGTCGAAACAGCCCGCTGGTCGTCGGCCTCGGGGACGGTGCGAACTTCCTCGGCAGCGACGTCGCGGCCTTCATCGGCTACACCCGCCACGCGCTCGAGCTCGGCCAGGACCAGATCGTCACGATCACCCCGGACGGCTACGAGGTGATCGCCTTCGACGGCACCCCCGCCGACGGCAAGGCCTACGAGGTCACGTGGGACGCCGCAGCCGCCGAGAAGGGCGGCTACGAGACCTTCATGGAGAAGGAGATCTACGAGCAGCCGCACGCGGTCGCCGACACCCTGCTCGGGCGCACCGACGACGAAGGTCGCCTCGTGCTCGACGAGGTGCGCATCTCCGAGGAGCAGCTCGGGCAGATCGACCGCATCGTCGTCGTCGCCTGTGGCACCGCCGCGTACTCGGGGATGGTCGCGAAGTACGCCATCGAGCACTGGACCCGGATCCCGGTCGAGGTCTCGCTGGCCCACGAGTTCCGCTACAGCGACCCGATCGCCGACTCCCGCACCCTCGTGGTCTCCATCAGCCAGTCCGGCGAGACCATGGACACGTTGATGGCGGTCAAGCACGCCCGAGAGCTGGGCGCCCTCACCCTGTCGATCTGCAACACCCACGGCTCGACCATCCCGCGTGAGTCCGACGCCGTGCTCTACACCCACGCCGGGCCCGAGGTGGCGGTGGCCTCGACCAAGGGCTTCACCTCCCAGATCACCGCCGCCTACGTGCTCGGGCTCTACCTCGCGCAGATGCGTGGCGGTGAGCACGCGGTCAACGCGCAGGCGGTCATGCGCGAGCTGCGCGGCATGCCCGAGCACATCCAGACCGTGCTCGACCGCATGGACCGGGTCATCGAGATCGCCCGCTTCATGGCCGACAGCCGATCGGTGCTCTTCCTCGGGCGCAACGTCGGCTACCCGATCGCGTTGGAGGGTGCCCTCAAGCTCAAGGAGATCGCCTACATCCACGCCGAGGGCTTCGCGGCCGGTGAGCTCAAGCACGGCCCGATCGCGCTCATCGAGCCCGGCCAGCCGGTGTTCATCGTCGTGCCCGGCCCGGACACCCCGCACGAGCTGCACAAGAAGGTCGTCTCCAACATCCAGGAGATCCGGGCCCGCGGGGCACGCACCCTGGTGATCGCCGAGGACGGCGACGAGGACGTCGTGCCCTTCGCCGACGAGGTGATCCGGGTGCCCGCGACGCTGCCGCTGCTCATGCCGCTGCTGACGATCGTGCCGCTGCAGATCTTCGCGCTGCACCTGGCCACGGCAAAGGGGTTGGACGTCGACCAGCCGCGCAACCTCGCCAAGAGCGTCACCGTTGAGTGAGCAGTCGTGATCGTCGGGGTGGGCATCGACGTCGTCGACGTGGCTCGCTTCGGCGCGGCGCTCGAGCGCACCCCGTCCCTGCGTGATCGACTCTTCACACCGCGCGAGCGCGAGATGGCGCTGAACTCCAAGGCGGCGCGGTTCGCCGCCAAGGAGGCCCTGGCCAAGGCCCTGGGTGCACCTGCCGGCATGCAGTGGCAGGACGCCGAGGTCCACCGCGGCCCCGACGGCCGCCCGCACTTCGAGGTGCGCGGCACCGTCGACGCACGGGTGCAGGCGCTGGGGATCACCTCGATCCACGTCTCGCTCTCGCACGACGCCGGGATCGCCTCGGCGGTGGTCGTCGCCGAGGGACCCGGTGCTTCACTGGAGTCGTCGGCGTGAACCGGGCGTGGTCGACGGATGCCGTGTACGGCGCCGAGGCGGCGCTCATGGCCACCCTGCCCGACGGTGAGCTGATGGCCCGGGCGGTCGAGGGGCTTGCCCTCGTGGCGGCCGCCCGCCTCCAGGAGTGCGACGGTGCGGCAGTCGCCGCCCTCGTCGGGCCCGGCAACAACGGCGCTGACGCCCTGTACGCGGTGGCGCGGCTGGCCGAGGCCGGCTGGAACGCGGTCGCCCTGCACGACGAGGTCGTGCACGAGGGGGCACGGGCCGCCGCCGAGGAGGCTGGGGTCCTGCTCACGACCGACCCGGCAGCGTTGGCCGAGGCCGACGTGGTGCTCGACGGCATCCTCGGTATCGGGGCACGCCCGGGCCTGCCGCCGTGGGCTGCTGCCTGGGTCGCCGCGGTGCCCGACACGGCATACGTCATCGCCGTCGACCTTCCCTCGGGACAGGACCCGATGGGCGGGGCGCTCGACCCCGACGGGGTCTTCGCCGACGAGACGGTGACCTTCTCGGTGCCCAAGCCGGTGCACCTGCTGCCGCCCACCGAGCAGGCGTGCGGCATCCTCACCGTCGTCGACATCGGCCTCGAGCTGGCCGCCGACCCGGTGGTGCTGCGCCTCGACCACGACGACGTCGCGGCCCTGTGGCCGGTGCCGACACCGGCCGATGACAAGTACTCGAGAGGCGTCGTCGGGGTCGTCGCCGGTGGTGAGGCGTACACGGGGGCTGCGGTGCTCGCCGTCACGGCGGCCGTCGAGTCCGGTGCGGGCATGGTGCGCTACGTCGGCACGCCCACCCCGAGCGCCCTCGTGCGCGCGGCCGTGCCCGAGGCCGTCCACGGGCCCGGCCGGGTGCAGGCCTGGGTGATCGGACCGGGGCTCGACGTCGAGGCCACCGGCGCCGACGCCGCTGCCCAGCTCGAGGTGGCGCGTGCCGCTCTTGCCGGCGACGAGCCGGTCGTCCTCGATGCCGGCGGGCTCGACCTCGTCGATGCCGACTTCGTGCGGCTGCGGACCGGGCGTGCGACGCTGCTGACCCCGCACGCCGGGGAGTGTGCCCGCCTCCTCAGCCGCCTGAGCGTTGCCGGCCCGGGCGTCCCTGGAGCGACCTCTCGGTCGATCTCGGGACAGGGGGAGGTGACGCGGGGGCAGGTCGAGGCATCCCCGGTCGCCCACGCCAAGGCCCTCGCCGTCGCCACCGGCGCCACCGTCCTGCTCAAGGGCTCGACCACCGTCGTCGTCGGGCCCGGTGAGGGCGCCCCGGCCTGGTCCCAGGCTGACGCGCCCGCCTGGCTCGGCACCGCCGGTGCGGGCGACGTCCTCGCGGGGTTGCTCGGCACGCTCGTGGCCGCCGGGCTGCCGCCCGACTCGGTCGGGGCGCTCGGCGCCCTCGTGCACGGCGTCGCTGCGGACCGCGCCAACCCGGGAGGCCCGGTGCGGGCACTGCGGGTCGCCCACGGCATCCCGGATGCCGTTGCTCACCTGCTGGGTCGCGCCACCAACCGCTCGTCCTAGACTCAGCAGGCCCATGACAACTCCTCCCGCTCCCGTGCCCGCGCCCGCGGGTGCTTCGGCGTGGGTGAGCATCGACCTCGACGCGATCCGCGACAACGTCGCCGAACTCGTGCGCCGGGCCGCCCCGGCGCAGGTGCTGGCCGTCGTCAAGGCCGACGCCTACGGTCACGGGCTGGTCGACAGCGCGCGCGCCGCGCTCGCGGGTGGCGCCTCGTGGCTCGGCGTGGCCCAGCTCGCCGAGGCCCTGCGCCTGCGCGAGGCAGGGATCACGGCCCCGCTGCTCACCTGGCTCTTCGCGCCCGGCGCCGACATCGGTGGGGCCATCGACGCCGACATCGAGGTGACCGTCGGGAGCATGTGGTCCTTGGATGCCGTCCTCGCGGCCGTGCGTGAGCGTGGCGCTCCCGCACGCATCCAGGTCAAGGTCGACACCGGACTCGGGCGCGGCGGCATCCTCACCGACTGGCCGCAGATGGTGGCGCGCCTCGCCGCGGCGCAGGCCGAGGGCGCGGTCGAGGTGACCGGCGTGTGGTCGCACTTCGCGTGGGCCGATGCACCGCAGCACCCGACGGTGCGGGCCCAGCAGGTGCGCTTCGAGGAAGCCTGCGACGAGCTTGCTCGTGCCGGGGTGCGACCCCCGCTGCGCCACCTGGCCAACTCCGCGGCGACGCTGACCAACCCGAGCGCCCACTTCGACCTCGTGCGGCCCGGGCTCGCGGTCTACGGGCTCTCACCGGTGCCCGACCTCGGCGACAGCGCGCACTTCGGCCTGCGTGAGGCGATGCGGGTCACGGCTCGCCTCTCCGTGGTGAAGCGGGCGGCTGCGGGGCAAGGGGTCAGCTACGGGCACGAGTACGTCACCGACCGCGACACCGTGCTCGGCCTCGTGCCGATGGGGTACGCCGACGGCATCCCGCGTGCAGCCGGGGGAGCCGGGCCGATGCTCGTCGGCGATCGGCGCCTCACCATCGCGGGGCGGGTGTGCATGGACCAGGTCGTCCTCGACCTCGGGCCGGACTTCGCAGGCGCGGCCGGGGACGAGGTGGTGGTGCTCGGGCGGGCAGCCGACGGTGAGCCGTCCGCGCAGGACTGGGCGCAGGCTGCCGGCACCATCAACTACGAGATCGTCACCCGGATGAGCCCTCGCCTGCCGCGGGTCCTGCTCGGGGGGCCGTTCTGATGGCGCGGTTCGGACCACTCGGGCCGGTGGCCACGGTCGCGAGCGCCGTGGGTGAACGGGTCACGCGGGCGCGCGCCGGCTACCGGTCGGTCGACGCCCCCGACGGCTGGGCGCACACCCCGACCGAGGCCCTCATCGTCACCACCGAGGACGGCGTGGCCCTGCACGTCGAGATCGATGCCCCCGACACGACGAGCCTGAGTCGGCGCCACCTCGCGGGCCGCACTCCGACGGTGGTGCTCGTGCACGGGTTCGCCCTGACCATGCAGTCCTGGGTCCTGCAGCGCCGCTCGCTGAAGCACTCGGGCTTCCGGGTCGTCAGCTACGACCAGCGCGGCCACGGCCGCTCCGGCATGCCCGACCTCGAGCGGTGCACCATCGACCAGCTCGGGCGCGACCTGGCTGCCGTGCTCGACGCCACCTGCACGTCCGGGCCGGTGGTGCTCGTCGGGCACTCGATGGGTGGCATGACGATCATGTCCTACGCGGGGCAGCACCGCGACGTCGTGCGCGACCGCGTGCTCGCGGTGGCCCTGGTCTCGACGAGCCCCGGCGGCGACGAGATGACCGAGTTCGGGTTGGGCACGACGGCGGGACGGGTCGTCGGCTCGTTCGGGCCGACCGTGCTGACCCGGCTCTCGCGGCACGCCGGCCCGATCGGTGCCCTGCGCAAGATGGGCAAGGGTGTGCAGGATGCCGCGGTGCAGCGGTGGGCGTTCGACTCGCCGGTGAGCACCGACCTCGTCCAGCTGGTCGGGGACATGATCTTCGGGACGTCCTTCGACGTCATGGCTGCCTTCCTCCCAGACATGGACGCCCTCGACATCAGTGGGGAGCTGACGGCCCTCGTCGGCGTCGAGACGCTGGTCATCAACGGCGACGGTGACCTCATCACCCCGCCGTCGCACAGCGAGGAGATCGTGCGTCGCATCCCCGGGGCCGAACACGTCGTCGTCGAGGACGCCGGGCACATCCTGCAGCTCGAGCACCCGCAGGTGGTCACGCAGCAGCTGCTCATGCTCATCGGCCGCGCCCAGCGCGCCGTCGCCGAAGGGTTGCCGGTCAGCGACAAGCCGCGGGTTCGCCGCACCGTGCAGGACATCTCCAAGAAGCGTCGGGTGGCGCGGGCGAAGTCCCGCCGGGCCGGTCGCGAGGCGGCGTCGTGACCGCGCGGCAGATCGTGCTGCCGGGGGTCGAGGACACCCAGGCCCTGGGGCGTGCGCTCGGTGCCCTCCTGCGTGCGGGGGACCTGGTCGTGCTGACCGGTGGCCTGGGTGCGGGAAAGACCACCCTCACCCAGGGGCTCGGTGACGGGCTCGGGGTGCGGGGCCCGGTGACCTCGCCGACGTTCGTCATCGCCCGGGTGCACCCCTCGCTCGTCGGGGGCCCGGTGCTCGTGCACGTCGACGCCTACCGACTCGGCGGCGCGCTCGAGCTCGACGCTCTCGACCTCGATGCCTCCGTCGAGGACGGCGTCACCGTTGTCGAGTGGGGGCAGGGGCTGGCCGAGGACCTCAGTGAGAACCGGCTCGAGGTCGTGCTCGACGTCGACCCGGCCACCGAGGTGCGCACCGTGACCGTGACCGGCCTCGGCGGGCGCTGGACGTCCGACGACGCAGCTGCCGCCCTGGCGGCCCTGGGAGGGGAGCCGTGCTGATCCTCGGCATCGACACGTCGACGTCCGCGATCGGGGCCGGGCTCAGCGACGGCCTCGGGGTCGTCGCGGCCGCGCACCACGTCGATGCCCGCGGGCACACCGAGCAGCTCGCGCCGCTCATCGCGACGCTGCTCGCGGACAACGACCTCACCCCGGGCGACCTCACCGGGGTCGTCGTCGGCAACGGTCCGGGGCCGTTCACGGGCCTGCGGGTCGGCATGGTGACGGGCGTGACGATGGCTCACGCCCTCGGCATCCCGGTGTTCGGGCTGTGCTCACTCGACGTGCTGGCCCATCAGGGGGCTGCGGCGACGCACGGCGAGATCCTCGTCGCGACCGATGCGCGGCGCAAGGAGGTCTACTGGGCCCGCTACCGCATCGAGTCGGATGCCGTGGAGCGCCTGTCGGGGCCGGCCGTCGACCGCCCCGCGGAGCTGCTCGAGGACGTGCGTGCCCTGCCGACGCTGGGTCGCGGCCCGGTGCTCTACCCGGACCTGTTCCCGCAGGCCGTGGAGATCCTCGACGTGGATGCCGGTGTCCTCGCGCTCGTCGGTGCCCGGGGCATCGTCGCCGGGTCGCCGATGCCGGTCGAGCCGCTCTACCTGCGCCGCCCCGACGCCCTGACCAGCGCGCAGCGGGGAGCCACCTCGTGAGCACCCTGCGTGACGTGCACTGGACCGACATCGAGCAGCTGGCGCAGCTGGAGCGCGAGCTGTTCGCCGACGACGCCTGGTCGCAGCAGACCTGGTGGGCCGAGCTCGCCGGGCGTCCGCGCCGCGACTACGTGGCCGAGGTCGAGGGTGCTGAGGTGCTCGGGTACGCCGGCCTCGACCACGGCGGCGACGTGGCCGACGTCATGACGATCGCGGTCGCACCGTCGGCACGGGGCCGGGGCCTGGGTCGGCGACTGCTCGACGAGCTCGAGACGCGAGCGAGGGCCGGGCGGGCGGCATCCGTCATGCTCGAGGTGCGCGCCGACAACGCCGCGGCCATCGGGCTCTACGACCGGGCGGGGTACACCGTCGTCAGCACGCGCCGGCGCTACTACCAACCGGGCGACATCGACGCCCTCGTGATGCGAAAGATCCTGTCCGACGCGGAGGTTGGCGGTGAGTGACCAGCCGTTGGTGCTCGGCATCGAGACGTCGTGCGACGAGACCGGGGTCGGCATCGTGCGGGGCGAGACGCTGCTCGTCGACGCGATCGCGAGCAGTGTCGACGAGCACGCCCGCTTCGGGGGAGTGGTGCCCGAGGTCGCGAGCCGCGCCCACCTCGAGGCGATGGTGCCGACGATCGAACGCGCCTGCACCACTGCGGGAGTGAGCCTTCGTGACCTGGATGCCGTCGCCGTCACCTCCGGGCCGGGGTTGGCCGGTGCGCTCATGGTGGGGGTGGCGTCGGCCAAGGCGTTGGCGCTCTCGCTCGGGGTGCCGCTCTACGGCGTGAACCACCTCGCCAGCCACGTCGCCGTCGACATCGTCGAGCACGGGCCGTTGCCCGAGCCGACCTTGGCGCTGCTGGTGTCCGGGGGGCACTCCTCGCTGCTGCTCGTGCCCGACGTCACGCACGACGTGCGCAGCCTGGGGTCGACCATCGACGATGCGGCGGGGGAGGCGTTCGACAAGGTGGCCCGGGTGCTCGGGTTGCCCTTCCCCGGCGGTCCGCACATCGACCGGGCGGCGCGTGACGGGCAGGTCGTCATCGACTTCCCGCGCGGGTTGACCCAGGGGCGCGACATGGAGCGGCACCGGTTCGACTTCTCGTTCTCGGGGCTGAAGACGGCCGTCTCGCGCTGGGTGCAGGCCCGGGAGGCTGCCGGTGAGCCGGTTCCCGTCGCCGACGTGGCCGCGAGCTTCCAGGAGGCGGTCACCGACGTGCTGACCCGCAAGGCCGTGCTCGCCTGCCGGGAGCACGGGGTGGAGAACCTGCAGATCGGCGGCGGGGTCGCGGCCAACTCGCGGCTGCGGGCCATGGCCCAGGAGCGCTGTGATGCCGCGGGCATCGAGCTGCGGGTGCCGCGACCGGGGCTGTGCACCGACAACGGGGCGATGGTGGCGGCGCTGGGAGCGCAGATGGTGCTCAAGGGCCGCCCGGCATCCGACCTGTCGTTGCCGGCCGACTCCTCGATGCCGGTCACCCTCGTGCAGTCCTAGATCGCGGTCCACCCGCGGGCGGGTGCTCCGCTGGACGTGCAACGGCCCGCGAACCGCCATGACTCCAGCCTGAGCGACTCATCTGGGTACCGCTTCTGCACGTCCAGCGAAGCACGCCGGTCGAGCTGCGCCGTCGTTGGTTCTCTACTGATCTCTGCGATCCCGAAGGTCCGCGATGCGCATGGCCCACGGCACGACAACGAACGAGAAGAAGAAGGTGCCGAGTAGGGCGACAAGAGACGCCAACCAGCCAGCGGGGTCGGTGGCCGCCACCCACGCTCCGAGTGGCGCCACGATGATCGCCGCGAAAGCGATCGCTGCCGTGATTCGAGGGACCGGGACGCCGTCGACCCACCACTGACGTTGGTCGCCCCACATGTTGGGCCATGCGGGTAGTTCCTCAGGCAGAGGCCGTTGGTCGTGCTCCTGATCGTGCCGAGCCATGCCGGCCATCTTCGCGCACGCTGGCAGATGATACAGCGGGGTTCGTCACCCCACATTCATGAGCCGATCAACATGGCAAACGTGATCCTGGCTGCTGCGGTGTGCCGTCGCCCGCCGCCGCCAAGCGTGGTCAGGGCGAGGTGTAGAGGACGCTGAAGCGTTCGAGGACGACCGGCATGTCCGGTGAGAAACCACCGTCGGAGTGCTCGGTGAAGAAGCGTTCGTGGGACACCCGCCAGTGCTCGAGGCTCTGGTCACCCTCTCCCTCGTCCCGGGCGTGGTCGGCGTCAACCTCGTCGAACGGGACGACCCGCGTCTCGGTCGTCACGACCAGGGCGCGGGGGTGGCCGGCCCCGTCGAGCACGATGCCGAGCATCCCCGGCGCCGGGAGCGACTCGCCCTCCGCCACGTAGTCCGCGTGCGAGCTGGCGGTGGCGGTCTTCGTCCCGTCGAGGACCAGGCCGAGCAGCTCGTCGGCCTGCTCGGGCGTGGCACCGAAGGCCCACGCCGGGGGACGGAGCGTCCTCACCGGGTCCGGGCCGGAGAAGACGGGCACGCCGCCAAGATTCGCGTGTTCCCGGGCGATCTCCCAGAACGCGTCCAGCTCGTTGTCGTCAGCGGTGACCATGACTCACCATCCCATGCCGTGCCGCTCGCGCCCGACCCGACACATCCGGCCGTCCGTACCGCCCTCTTTGCGGCTTTTCCTTCCTAGGCTGATCCGATGGATGTTGGAGTGCTTGTGATTCTTGGCGGGATCTTGGTCGGCGGCTTCACGCTCGGCATGCTCGTGAGCGGGGCCGGACAGCGCCACGACGAGACGGTCCCGGCCGGGGACTAGTCTCGCGACGTGCCCGAGTTCACCTGGCGAGCGGCCAACGACGCGACGAGCGAGGACGTCGAGGCCGTGTTCGACGCCGGCGGCGCCCGCAAGTGCCGCTGCCAGGCGCTCAAGGTCCCGGGCTGGATCTGGCGCGACACGACCCAGGAGCAGCGCGACGTCGCGCTCCTGGAACAGGCTGGCTGTGGCACGAGCGGCCCCACGTCGGGTCTCGTCGGGTACGTCGACGGTGAGCCGGCCGGTTGGGTCGCCGTCGAGCCGCGGGAGAACTACCCGAGGATCTGGGCCCGGCAGAAGTCGTGGATGCGGATGGACCCCGACCTCGAGGGCGTCTGGTCGGTCACCTGCTTCGTCGTGCGTCCGGGCTTCCGTCGACAGGGACTGATGTACGAGCTCGCGGCAGCCACCGTGGAGTACGGCAGGCAGGTCGGCGCTCGCGTCCTCGAGGGCTACCCCACCGAGCCGGCGCCGGGCAAGACCGTGATCTGGGACGAGGCGTCGGTCGGGCTGCTCCAGGTCTTCCTCGATGCCGGCTACGAGGTCGAGGCGTCTCCCACCCTGCGCCGCAGGGTGGTGCGACACCGACTCGGCGCGCCCTCCTGACGGACTGGTCTACGGCACGCGGAGCTGCTCGCCCTTCCAGCGGCCATGGCCTTCTCGCGGCGTTGCGGCGCACCTCGATGCTCGTGCTTGTGTCCGTGGGTCCGCCCCATCCGGAAGGTTGCAGATCGGTAAGGCGAACAGGCGGCCAAGGGACGCACCCAAGCAGTCCACCCGTGATGCTCGCGTGACCTCATCGGTCCAGCAGCAGTGCCAGCGTCTCGCGGACCTCGTCGAGGGCCGCGGGCCTGACCCTGCCCGAGCGCTCCTGAACCCGAGCCGTGACCACGGATCGCACTTCCGGCACTGCGCCGAGGAACGACCCACGCGCCGGCTGTCTTCATCGGGGGCGATCGGGAGCTCGATGCTGCTCGTGCGGCCGGTCGGCTCAACAGCACGACCTGGACGACAGCACAACGGCACTCGGTGGGGACGGATCCATCTACACCCCTCCGGCCGATCACGAGCAAGCAGGTCATCAGGCGGCGAAAGGACGCAACTCCTCGTCGAGTCGCCGGGCTCACAGCTGGCGCACTCTGCCGTCGAGCGCGACGGCGTAGATGTCGATTTTGAGCACGCCGCGCACTTCTGAGGGCACGCGTGTGACGGCGCGGACGCTTCGAGGGTCGTCTCTGATGACTGCCGCGTAGCGGATCGACGGGTCGTCAGCGTTCTTCATTCGTCTTAGCAGCTGGCCGTAAAGGACGTCGCAATCGATGCCGATGTCGGGACTGCTTCCTTTCGCCTCGCAGAACAGGCGTTGCCCTTGCGGCCCTGTGGCCAGGACGTCGACGAAGTCGACCTGTCGGTCTGTCCGCCAACCCATGGAGGCAAGCCAGCGACAGAACGCGTCCTCGACGGCCTTCTCATCACCCTTCATTCCAGCATCCTCGTGGCAATCTCGCCCGACTCGTGCCACCGGGGTGTGTCACTGAGCGCTGAGGTCGAGGGCGTCGAGGATCGTTTCCGCGGCGGGGGTGAGCGGGTCTTGGGCGAGGTGTTCGTGGCCGGCGATGCGAACTTGGATCTGCTGCAACGGTCGCAGGGTGTTGACGATCTTCTTGATGCTCATCCCGGTGGCGTCTTGCAGGTAGCGGGCGACGGCCAACGCGGCGAACACGATGGTCAGGTGGGCCTCGATCGCGTCGCGGGTGTGGTGGAAGATCGGGCGGGCTCGCAGGTCGCTCTTGCTCATCCGGAACGACGCCTCGACGTGCCACAGCTCGTGGTAGCTGGCGATGACTTCACCGGCGGGCATCACCGTCGCGGGGATGTTGGTGACGTATCCCTTGAGGCCGACCACGCGGCGCGCCCGCGCCAGCGAGGTCTCATCCAGGCTGCGTGAGCCGTTCTTGACGGTCACGAACCTCGGGGTGCGGGCAGCCTTCTCCCCGGCGATCACGGCCTTGGCCCGGTTCTCCTGCAACGTCAGCGTCTTGGCGTCCCTGGCAGCGCGCTTGGCCGAGTACGCCCACACCGCCCGCCACGACCGCTCGTGCACACCCGGGTCCCACACCGGCTCGGCCCGCTTCTTCTCGTCATTGTGAGGTGCCCGATTCCTTCCGGATGCGAGGTCCAATAGAATCCCTCGTGGAAGGAGAATGGTGCAATGAGTTCGAAGAAGGTTCGGTTCAGTCCGGAGTTCAAGGAACAACTGGTGTTGGCGTTTCTTGACGTGGAGGGGCGCAAGACGCTGTCGCAGTTCGCCCGGGACAATGGTGTCGGTGCGGAAACCAGGGACCCGGAAAGGTCGGCTGAGGGGGCTTTGACCTGCAGGTTTGTCGTGGTGTGATCGGCGTGGCGTGTGTGACGGGCGTGGCCCTTGGGGCTGAGATGGGAGTTCCTACACACGCCGTCTCGC
>Ga0209369_1000399_pt1 | contig 64946 bp, 56 predicted proteins | sample EBPBio142010_DNA_FD_185865 | JGI IMG/M metagenome (GOLD analysis project Ga0209369, IMG submission 185865) | Wastewater treatment Type I Accumulibacter community from EBPR Bioreactor in Madison, WI, USA - Reactor 1_10/4/2010_ DNA (SPAdes)... | ecosystem: Engineered > Bioreactor > EBPR >...
CGAGGTCTTCCAGGTGGGCAGTGTCAGAACTTCTATCCTGCGAAGGCCTCGACGCCTATCCCCGCACCGACGCGCCGACCACGGCGAAGTCAGGTCCTACACCCTCGATTGGGAAGAGCCGAGAATGCCACCGTGCTGATCGACATGGTCCGAGTCCGCAGAGGCGCCACTGCGGCCGAAGCCATGGTGGACCGCCGCACTGGGCGTACGTGGACGGTGGACGTTCGCACGTTTGACATCGCTACCACCGTCGTCACCCTGGGGCAGTGGAACGCATTGCGCGGCACTGAGACCGATCCCAGCCAGGCAGCCTTTCCGAAGGTCGACGTCAGCTGGCGCCAGGCTGTCGCGTTCTGCAACGAGATGTCCTTGCGGGACCGGCTCGAGCCCGCTTACACGATCACGACGATCGATGCGCCAACCCGGAGTCATGCCACCTGGACTCCGCACGACGAACCGGCCCCTTACGAGTGGGGAGTGACCTGGGACCGAGAAGCGAACGGATACCGCCTACCGACAGAGGCCGAATGGCAGGTTGCCTGCCGGGCCGGCTCGACCGGCCCTCGCTATGGCGACCTGGACGAGATTGCCTGGTACGCGGACAACTCGCTCGGGTTCATGCACCCGGTTGCAGAGAAGACACCCAACGCGTGGGGGCTGTTCGACACCTTGGGTGGGGTCTGGGAATGGTGCTGGGACCAGTACGACGCGGAGGTCTACGGGTCGTACCGCATCATCCGGGGCGGCGGCTGGAGCGACCCGCACTGGGGTTGCCGGGTCGGAGTCCGTCGCAAGACCAACCCCGAGGCTGCATTCGACGACCTCGGTTTCCGTCTCACCCGGACGATCACGGAGTGACAGCCGCGCTGCAACGACCCGTCGCGTATCGGCAAGGCCGGTTAACACTCTCCGCGGCAGTTGCGGACGGGCCCTGATCGGCCTTCATTGCGGTGATCTCGGTTGCTCGAGTTCGCCTTGCGAGTTTGGCCTAGGCTCTCGACTTGTGAGCGATACGGCCCTCAGGGCAATCACCTGGGTTGTGGCGTTCTTACCTGTGGCGCTGTTCACCGCGATCGTCTTCGACCGCATGAGTGACACGCTGCCGATCGGCAGTGCGACGCGTTCGTTCTTCATCGTGGGCTTGCTGGCTCTGACGGGGCTAGCGGCGGCGACCATTCGGCGTGCCATCCGAAACCAGCTCGATCGACGCCGTCAGACCGGTAGAACGGCGGAGTAGCGTTCACCGCCTCGCGGCATGAGCGTGCACATGGGACTTAGTCGTTCCGTCCGCGTCCCAGCAGGATTCGGCTGGCTTCCTGACCCAACTGAGGGTCGTTCGCGAAACTCTCGATGACCGTCCGTCCTGCGCCAGCGCACATTCGATTGCCAATGCGGTGCACGGGTCGCAGGAAGTAGATCCGCGTCTCGCCCAATGCCTCGTTCTCGAGGATCGCGACTAGGTCCGGGTAGTGGGTTCGGACCGCACAGCCGCTCAGCGTGGCAGCGAGACCGTCACAGGCCTCTGGTCGATCCTCGGTGAGGTAGATGCTGAGTAGTTCCGGCCAGTGTTTTCGCGCGACGTCCTTGGTGAACCCTCGGGCAATGCCGTTGAGGATCCGATCGGGGTACGCGAGTCGAAGGTGCTTCACAAGTAGCGGATACGCGGTCTCGCCGAGTTCGGGGTGTTTGTACAGGTCCCAAGCTGAGTCCACCGGGATCCCAGCCGCCCGAAGATCGGTTACCAACGGCCGCTCGGCACGCTCCAGTTCGTCGCGCCTGGCCCGACGTTCTGCTTCCTGACGGTCAACGCTTGCCCGGTACTCCGGATCGCTGCGATACCGGTCTTCGAGCCCTTGCTTGAGATCGGTCGCGCTGATCGCTCCGCGGCGTGGTGACGGCATGGCTGGACCATATGCCGAGCGCTGCTCCCAAACGCCCTCAGCGGCATGTCCGGACGTTCTCCAAGGTGGGACGCGGTGGTACCGCTATGCTGCCCGGGTGTTGGAGAAGGGGCTCGCCAGGGCCCGGGCGACGCCCTCGGGAACTTGGCTCGTGATAATCGTCTTGGCCTTTCTCGTGATTGTGGGCATCGGTCAGACCGTCAGCCAATGGGATCGGGTCACCGCGAGTTGGTCATCCGCCCTTGGCGCTGCGCTGGGCGTGTTCGTCCCCTTGGGGGCACTGGCCTGGGGAGTCCGCCGGGCCATGAGGGCAGCCGATCGAGTGAAAGCACGCACGGCGGCATGAGCGTTCGTCTATCCAGGCAGCAGAGTCCAGCTAAACGCAGCGCCGACGAGGACGACTATGTCGTCAATCAGCCGAGGTCGACCAGCGCCGGCCGTTGCGGCGTACCGCAGGAGGGCCCACACCACGCCGGTGATGGCAATCCCCATGAGTGCACCCGCGTTGTTTGCTACGGCGTCTACAGACACCTGCTCAGCCGCCCACTCCACGGCGAGGGACAACAAGCCGAGCGGAACAAACGCCACGGCCCACGCCAACGCCAGCCACTTGAACAGGCCATCAGCGGGGCTCGCGCCAGAGAGCTGGTCCTTGACCACTTTGCGTTCCATCGGCCAGATCTCGCGCCCCGAGAGCGCCCGGCTGGCCAGTAGGTATAACCCACCGTTGAGGGGTGAACTCATGCGCCGAGTGCGGCCACGTGCAGCCTCTCCTTAACCACGTTGCGCAGCGTAGTGCTAGCCCCACGCGAAGTCGCAGACGGGTAGATCCCAGGACGTCCGCTCATCGGCATGAGCGCGAACATCGACGTGCGTCTCACCGCCAGTCGGCGCGTGTCGAACTCGGCACCATGAGAGTTCGAGGGCTATCTGACGCTCCAGGGCAGTTGTGTGTTCTGCTGGAAAGCCCAATGGCGACCCAGCCGCAGGAGGTGCGTGATGACGCCCGAGGACATCTTGACCCGAGTAGGCGACCAGCTCGGCATCCGCCGGGTGTTCGGTGAACCCATTGACCGCGACGGAGTCACCGTCGTCCCGGTCGCCGTTTCGATCGGCGGCGGAGGCGGAGGCAACGCTCCCGAAGACCAGGGCAGCGGCGGAGGCTTCGGCGGCATGGTCCGGGGCATCGGCGCCTACTCCATCAGCAATGGCCAGGTCCGCTTTGTCCCCGCCGTCGACACCACGGCCCTGGCCGCGATGTTCGTCCTCGTCGTTGGCGTCGTTGTCCGCGCAAGACGACGGCGAGGAGCCTGACCCAACGCACGAGGAGACTGGAGCCGCTTGGGATGGGTGACGCGCTTGCTTTCGACCCGCGTCTCATCGCCGCCATAGCCCTTTATGGCAGGCACGTGGCAGGGGCGTTCATCACGGCTGGAACATTGCGAGGCCCATGAGGGTGAGGAGCTCCCATGCCGTGTGTGCCGCCGCGAGGCCGGTGAGGCCGGCGTGGTCATATGCGGGTGCGACCTCGACGACGTCCCCGCCGACGATGTTGAGCCCCCGCAGCAGGCGCAGCACCGTGAAGAACTCGCGGGTGCTGAGCCCGGCGACCTCGGGGGTGCCGGTGCCCGGGGCGTGCGCTGGGTCGAGCACGTCGATGTCGACGGAGACGTATACCGGACCCGGGCCCAGCCGGGCCCGCATCTGCTGCGCGATGTCTGCGGCGGTGCGTTCCTGGAACGCTTCGCTGCGGATGATCTCGAAGCCTGCTCTTCGGTCGTCCTCGAGCTCACTGGGTCCGTAGATGCCGCCGCGGATGCCGACGTGCTGGCAGTGATCCAGATCGAGCAGCCCTTCCTCGGCGGCCCGGCGAAACGGCGAGCCGTGCCAGAGCGTGGCTCCGTGCAATACGTCCCAGGTGTCCAGATGGGCGTCGAAGTGCAGCACGGCGAGCGGGCCGTGAGCGGCAGCCGCGGCGCGTAGCAAGGGCAGGGCGATGGTGTGGTCGCCGCCCAGCGCGAGAATCCTGGTGCCCGAGGAGGTGAGCGTCTGGGCGCTGGTCTGGATGGTCTGAACCGCCTGCGCGATGTCGTATGGACCCACGCCGATATCGCCGGCATCGGCACCCTGCAGGTTCCGGAACGGGTACACGTCATGGATCTGGTGGTAGGGGTGGAGCTGGCGGGAGTGCTCACGGATGTGCGCCGGCCCGAACCGCGCCCCGGGCCGGAAGCTTGTGCCGGAGTCGAACGGGACGCCGACAACGGCCAGGTCGGCGTGCTCCACGTCCTCGAGCCTGGGCAGCAACGCGAACGTCGCAATCCCCGCGAAGCGCGGCATCTCGGGGTCATCGCGTTGCCCGACGATATGCCGATCAGACGCCATTGCGATCTCCTGACTCTGCGAAGGGAAACCCACTACGACCCGCCATGGCCCACCCTCCACGGTCCGCGGCAGGCCCCTCGGCGTGCCAGATACGTGCCAGATCCGTGCCAGAAGTGTGCCAGACAAGGGGCAATTTGTGTCCACCAGTGCCCCCACCATGTGGGGCATGAAACGCAAAAACCCGCTGTTCAGAGCGGGTTTCGTGCGTGCCCCCGGGCAGATTCGAACTGCCGACACCTTCTTTAGGAGAGAAGTGCTCTTCCCCTGAGCTACGAGGGCGCACGCGACCACGGTCGCGAGCCACCACAGGGTACCGGGCATACTTCCCCGAATGACCACGGCGCCCACCCACGACCCCGTCCAGCAGCGGGTGGTGCGCACCCTCGCCGGCACCCAGGTCCTCGGCGGGGTCGGCCTGTCCGCCGGAGTGGCCGTCGGCGCCCTGCTCGCCGAGGACGTCTCGGGCTCAGCGCAGTTCGCCGGCCTCGGCGGCACGTTCCAGGTGTTGGGCGCGGCCCTCATCGCCATCCCGATGTCCCGCGTCATGGCCGCCCACGGCCGCCGCCCCGGCCTGGTCCTGGGCTACGTGCTGGCCGCGACCGGTGCGATCGGCCTCATCACGGCCGGGGTGATCCGCAACTTCCCGCTGCTCCTCGTCGCGAGCGTGCTGTTCGGCGGCGCCACGGCATCCAACAGCCAGGCGAGGTATGCCGGTGCCGACCTCGCGCACCCGCAGCACCGCGCGCGTGACCTCAGCATCGTCGTGTGGGCGACCACCATCGGCAGCGTCGTCGGCCCCAACCTCGTCGGCCCGAGCGCGCCGTTCGCGCGAGCCCTCGGCCTCCCACTGCTCACCGGCCCGTTCCTGTTCTCGCTGCTCGGACTCCTGCTCGCCATCGCGGTCCTGCTCTGGCGGCTGCGGCCCGACCCGCTCATCGAGGCCCGGCAGCGACGGGTGGCCGACGGCGACGACTCCGGCGCGACCCACGGCTCGGTGACGCGGGGCCTGAGGGTGGCGGCCGGCATCCCCAACGCGCGCCTCGGCATCCTCACCCTGGCGCTGGGGCACGTCGTCATGGTGAGCGTCATGGTCATGACCCCGCTGCACATGAACCACGGCGGCGCCGACCTCGAGGTCATCGGCTTCGTCATCAGCATCCACATCCTCGGGATGTTCGCCTTCTCCCCGCTCACGGGCCTGGCCGTCGACCGCTTCGGCGGACGAGCCGTCGCCGTGCTGGGGTCGGCGACCCTGTCGGCGGCCGCGCTGCTGGCGTCGGCCTCACCCGAGGGGGAGTCGTGGACCCTGCTCCTGGGCCTGTTCCTGCTCGGCCTGGGCTGGTCGTGCACCCTCGTCGCCGGGTCGACCCTGCTCACCGCCGCCGTGCCCGCCGACGAACGCCCCGGCGCGCAGGGGGCCTCCGACCTGCTCATGGGGCTGATGGCCGCTGGCGGCGGAGCCCTTGCCGGGGTGATCGTGCACCAGGTGAGCTTCGAGGCGCTGGCCCTCGGGGCCCTCGGGGTGGCGATCTCCATCGGCCTGGCCGCGGCCCTGTCGACCGCCCGGCCGCAGATCCAGGACACCAGAACCTGACGCAGGGGTGCCAAGGGTGCGGTGGAGCGCGCGTCTGGCCCCCCCGGGGGTCCCGGCCGGGCGGCGCCTTGGCCAACCCCACACCAACCCGCCCCCGGGCCTGAGCACCCGGCAGGCTCGACGTTGTTAGCCTGCACAAGTGACCGACCAGCCCTCGACGACCGACGTGGTGAGCCCCGTCGAGGGCGACACCACCGCCGACCCCCGGCGCGCCCGCGTGGACACCGCCCGCGCCGCCTGGACGCGCCACCTCGTCGACCTCGGCGGGCGCAACACGCTGCTCTGGTACCGCGACCTGCCGACGGGCACCCTCGACCTCACGACCGCCCATCCCGGCGGCGTGGCGATGCTGCTCGCGGGCAAGCCGACCAAGCTCTCCGACCTCGTGCGCGAGCCCGCCGCCCTCGACGAGGCCCGCCGTCGCGCCCGGGCGATCGCCGCCAAGACGCGCGAACTCGCCCAGGAACGCGGCATCCTCACCGGGTTCCTCGCCATCGGCATGGCGTCCTGGACGGTCCGGCTGCCCGACGGCCGCACCGCCCCCCGCACCCCTGCTGCCCCGGTCCTGCTGCGAGCCTGCACCCTGCGCGCGACCGGCGCAGCCCAGGGCGACTACACCCTCGACCTCGACGGCGACCTCGAACTCAACCCCGTGCTCGTGCACTACCTGGCCTCCGAGCAGGGCATCGCCCTCGACGCCGACGCCATCGAGGCGCTCGCCACCCCCGGCCAGACCTTCGACCCCTACCCCATCTACGCCGCGCTCGCGCAGGCCTGCGCAGACGTGCCCGACTTCGCGGTGACCCCCCGCCTGGTCCTCGGCACGTTCTCCTACGCGAAGCTCCCGATGGTCGCCGACCTCGCCGCCCAGGCCGAGACCCTGGCCGACCACGACGTCGTCGCGGCCCTCGCCGGCGACCCTGACGCCTTGCGCTCGGTGCGCTCCGACCTCGACCCGCACCGCCTCGACGTCGACGGCCCGGCACCGGGGCGCGACGTCCTCGTCCTCGACGCCGACAGCAGCCAGCAGGAGGCCATCGAGGCGGTGCGCACCGGCGCCCACCTCGTCATCCACGGCCCGCCCGGCACCGGCAAGTCGCAGACGATCTCCAACCTCATCGCGACCTTGGCCGCTGACGGCAAGCGGGTGCTGTTCGTCGCCGAGAAGCGTGCGGCCATCGACGCCGTCGTCGGTCGCCTCGACCGGGTCGGCCTCGGCGGGCTCGTCCTCGACCTGCACGCCGGTGCCCAGGGCGGTCGCCGCCTTGCCCGCGACCTCGTGACGGCGCTGGACCAGCGGTCCGCGCCCGTCCGTGCGGCAGGCACCCCGAAGACCACGTCGGATGCCGTGGCCTCCCGGGTCTTCGACCCCACCTCCGCGCGGCGCACGACAGCAGCGGCCCTGACCGACCACGTCGGGGTGCTCCACGACCCGCGTGAGCCGTGGGGAGTGTCGCTGTACGAGGTGCAGGAAGCGGTCTGCGCGTTCGCCAGCACGCCGGTTACGCCGCGTTCGCGGGTCCGGCTGCGCGGGGGAGAGCTCGCAGCCCTCGACCGCGACGAGCTGACCTCGGCCGCCACGACGATGGCGACCCTGGCGTCGATCGCCGACTGGGACGGCCCGGGAGCCGACGACCCGTGGTTCGGGGCCGGCATCCGCACCGCCGACGAGGCCGACGAGGCCCGCACCCGGGTCCAGCGCCTCGCAGGCGGCGGGGTCGACGCCACGGCGAGCACCCTGGCCGACGTCTTCCGCGGCATCCGCCTGCCCGAGACGCCGACGAGCCGCGACTGGGGCAAGGTGCTCACGACCGTCGGTCAGGTGCGCGACACCCTCGAGGCGTTCCGCCCCGAGGTCTTCGACATCCCGCTCGACGACCTCGTGACCGCGACCGGCGACAAGGGCTACCGGCGCGCCGTCGGCTCCGACCTCGGCTGGCTCGAGCGGTGGCGGCTGCGGCGGCAGGCCCGTGCCCTCCTGCGCCCCGGCCGCCCCCCGGCGAGCCTGCACGCGGCCCTGGCCGCCGCGAGTGAGCAGCGCATCGCCTGGCGAGAACTGGCTGGCTCCGGCGGTCGGCCCGAGATCCCGGTCGAGCTCGACCGGGCCCGGCTGGCCCACGCCGCCCTCGTCGACGACATCGCCTGGCTGGACGAGCACCTGCCCACCAGTGAGCCCGCGGCGGACGTCCGGCACCTTGGCAGCCCCGACGACCACCCTGCCGGACACAACGGGCTGACCCCGCTCGTCGACCTCGACCTCGCCGCGCTCCAGGCCCGGGCCGACTCGCTGGCCGCACGTCTGGATCGCCTCGCCGTGGCACCCACGGTGAGGGGGGCGCTCGACGAGCTCACGGCATCCGGCATGGGCCCGCTCGTCGACGACCTGCGCACGCGTGCGGTGCCGGCCGAGCACGTCGGTGTCGAGGTCGAGTGGGTGTGGTGGTCCTCGCTCGCCGAGGAGATCGCGACCCGTGACCCGCGGGTTGCGGCACACGACGGGCGGGCGCTGACACGCACCGTCGCCGAGTTCGCCGAGAGCGACCGCGCGGTCGTCGCGGGCAACGCAGAGCGGGTCGTCTCGGCCGTCGGGGACCGCATCGCCCAGGTGCTGCGCGACCACCCCGCGCAGGAGACGCTGCTGCGCGCCGAGGGAGCCCGGGCCCGACGGCTCGCGCCCCTGCGCGACCTCGTGACCCGGTGCCCCGACCTCGTCCTGGCGGTTCGGCCCTGCTGGGTGATGAGCCCGCTCGTCGTCGCGTCGGTGCTGCCGCCGGGGCAGTGGTTCGACGTCGTCGTCTTCGACGAGGCCTCACAGATCCCACCGGCCGAGGCGGTGTCGGCGATCTCGCGGGCTCGCCAGGTCGTCGTCGCCGGGGACTCGCGCCAGCTGCCGCCGACCTCGTTCTTCACGACGGTCACCGACGGCGACCCCGGGGCCGTGGCCGCCGACGAGGCGATCACCGAGGGGGCCGAGTCGATCCTCGACGTGCTGGCCGCCACCCTCCCGAGCCGGCGCCTCACCTGGCACTACCGCTCCCTCGACGAGCGGCTCATCGCGTTCGCCAACGCCGAGGTCTACGAGGAGGCGCTCGTGACCTTCCCGGGCACCGGCATCGACCCCGTGGTCCACCACGAACTGGTCGATGGTGTCGGCATGGTCGCGGAGGGGGAGGGCGCCGTCGAGACGACCATCGCGGAGGTCGACCGTGTCGTCGAGCTCGTCCTCGAGCACGCCCGGACCCGCCCCCAGCGATCGCTCGGTGTCATCGCGCTCGGCATCACCCACGCGACGCGGGTCGAGGATGCCGTGCGTCGTGCGGTCGGTGGGCTCGACGACGACGCGCTCGCGTTCTTCGACGAGGACCGGCCCGAGGCGTTCTTCGTCAAGAACCTCGAGCGCGTACAGGGCGACGAGCGTGACGACGTCATCCTCACGGTCGGCTACGGCAAGACCCCCCACGGCCGGGTGCTGCACCGGTTCGGCCCGCTCAACACCGAGGGCGGGGAGCGCCGCCTCAACGTCGCCATCACCCGGGCGCGCCGGTCGATGACGGTGGTGTCGTCGATCGCCGCCGGGGACCTCGACCCGGCCCGGCTCAAGGCGCGCGGTGCCGTCATGCTGCGTGACTTCCTGGCGTACGCCGCCACGGGATCGCTGCCCGGGGCCACGGCACCGACCTCGGATGCCGGTGCGTCGGGTTCGTCGGCTGACTCACCTGAGCTCTCGGTGGGTTCGGGTGGCTCGCGGTCGGTGGTGCTGGCCGACCTGGCCCGCCAGCTGCGCGGGCACGGACTGGTCGTGCACGAGGGCGTCGGCTCCTCAGCCGACCCGGTCGACCTGGGCGTCGAGGACCCGCACCGGCCCGGCCGCCTCGTGCTGGCCGTGGAGTCGGACGGGCCGCAGTACGCGGCGATGCGCACCACCCGCGACCGCGATCGATTGCGCGCGGAGCAGCTCGAACGGCTCGGGTGGCGGCACCTGCGGGTGTGGTCCACCGATGTCTTCCGTGACCCCGCGCGCGATGTCGCCCGGATCCTCAAGGCCGTGGGGGTGCGCGATGCCTCAGGGGAGTGACGACCCATCAGCCGTGAGCGCGGAAGTGGCTGCCCCAGCGACCACTTCCGCACTCACGGCCGATGGTCGCGCAGCGGGAGGTGCCTGGCAGGTGCCCGGGCAGCCCGAGCGCGAGAAGCTGGCGCAGCCACCGGTCGAGGGCGTGCCCGGAACGGGGAGGCGCAAGAAGCGTCGGCGGGCCGTGCGCAGCGGCACCAACCCGTCGGCGGAGGACCTGCCGGACGTCGTGCCGCCCCGCGAGGAGCCTGCACCGGGCGAGAGTGCCCACGAGCGCTGGCTGCGCGAGCAGCGCCCGCCCCACTGGGAGTGAGGCGGGCGCGACGGGCAGTGTCGTACCTGAGGTGACCTATTGGTCGATCTCGGTACGTTGGGAAGGGTGGCGCTGTCCCTGGGGTGACCTATTGGTCGATGTCGGGACGCGGGCGGTGCTGCCCGCACGAGTCGCGCCACGTGGGTCAGGCGCGGTCGCGCAGGAGGGCGTCGCGGATCTCGGTGAGGAGCACGGTGTCCGCGTTGGGCGCGGCGTCCTCCTCCTCGCTCTTGACGAACTTCTCCTTGGCGAGCTCGTACGGCTTCACGATGAAGAAGTAGACGATGAAGGCCATGATGAGGAAGGCCACGAGCGCGGTGAGGAACGGGCCGACCGTCGACATGCCGAACGGCTTCCACTCGTCGAAACTGGGCGCGCCGCCGGCCTTGGCCAGCAGTTCGATGATGACCTCGGTGAAGGCCTTGACGAGGGTGGCGAAGGCGGCGCCGACGATGAACGCGACGGCGAGCTCGATGAGGTTGCCGCGCAGGATGAAGTCCTTGAAACCCTTCATGGGTTTGCTCCTTGGGTGGGTTGAACGATGACCAGCGAATGTGGGGGGGGCTGCACCCCGCGCCGACAAGCGTAGACGGGGTCAAGCGCAGGCGTGGCATCGAACACCACGGCCCGGCACGCGCGTGACATGGAGAGCCCCCGGCTCTCACCCACTCCCGACGACGGTGACGGTGACCGGGCCGTCGAGGGCGCCGTGCCCGCGCAGCACTGCATCGGCCTCGGCGACGGTCAGCGACAGCACGACACCGCGTGGGGCTGACTCACCCGCAAGGAGCACTCCACCCGGTGCCACGAGTGGGTCGACGGCGAGCACCCGCGCACCCACGGCGAGCGGGGCGCCACCAGCCACCGGGTAGACCCGGGCGATGGTGCCCGCCGGCAGCAGGTCGACCGACGCAGGGTCTGCCGCCACCACGTGCAGTGCCACCCGACCCCGGGGAAGACCGTCGACGGCCGCCCGCGGAACCAGCCGGCTCGCCGTCAGCGCCTCGCCCGTGACCAGGCCCGCCGCCACCCGCCGCCCGAGCGCATCCGACAGTGACGTGATCGCCCCGGGCTGGGCCGCGTCACCAGGCACATTCGCCGGGCGCACGTCGCCATCGGCCAGCACGGCACCCGCAGGGACCTCGCGGGCAGCCACGAGCACGATCACCGTCGGGGCGGGTGCAGGCCGAGCCGCGCTCGTCGCGAGCACGACGGCGCAGGCCGCCAAACCGGCGGCCACCACGCGCCGCGCCACCCACCGTCGCCACTGGGCACGCCGACCGGTGCCGGTGACGGAGGGAAAGGGGCGAGGGACGGGGGTCATGCCCCGACGCTAGGCGCGCCGGGACGGCATCCGAGATCTCAGGCCGAGGCTGTGGACGACGAGGTCTTCGTCGCCGTGCCTGTGGACGACGACCCCGCTGAGGACGCGGTCTTGCTCTCCGACGAGCCGCCACCCGAGCTCGACGACGACGAACTGCCCGAGTCGCCCGACGACGTGCTCGACGACCCGCCCGAGGACGACCCGGCCGTCACCGACGACCCCGAGCGGGAGTCGGTGCGATAGAATCCGCCGCCCTTGAACACGATGCCGACCGCGTTGAAGACCTTGCGCAGGCGGCCCTCGCACTCGGGGCACACGGTGAGCGAGTCGTCACTGAACGACTGCACCGCCTCGAAACGGTGGTCGCACTCGGTGCACGCGTAGGCGTACGTGGGCACGGTGGTCCTCCTGAACTCCGGCGACGGGGTGGGGTCGAGCGGAAAGAAACACGGCCCGGCCGGTGCGGCGAGCCAACACCCAAGGATAAAGGACGTCTGGCCGGCCCCCGAACCGGCCACCAGCCGGGCACGAGCAGCTACCAGCCGGCCAGGCGCCCGCCACGGCTCACTGCCTGAAGGCGCTTCTCGGTGTCGTCCCGCACCGCCTGCGGGGTGACGACGAGCACCTGGTCGCCGTGGCGCAGCACGTCGCTCTCACGGGGCACGAACGACGTGCCCCCACGGACCACCAGCGACACGTTCGCCCCGACCGGCAGGCGCAGCTCGAACACCCGCACCCCCGCGATCTTCGACCCGGGACCGACGTCGATCTCGAGCAGGTCGGCGCCGAGCTCCTCCAGCGGGGTGGCGTCGACGGCCAGGTCGACCTGGTGGTGGCCCTCACCCAGCCCCAGTTGCCTGGCCACCCACGGCAGCGTCGGCGCCTGGATGATCGTGAAGACGACGACGAGCACGAAGACGAGGTCGAAGATCCACTCGACACCAACCGCCCCGACAGTGACGGGAACCGTGGCCAGGACAACGGGAACAGCCCCCCGCAACCCCGCCCACGACAGGAAGGCCTGCGTCTGCCACGACATGCCGAACGGGGCGCACGACGCGATGACCGACAACGGGCGCCCGAGCAGGAGCAGCGCGGTGCCCACGACCAACGCCGGCACGAGCACGTCGTCGAACCCGCTCGGCGAGGCGAGCAGCCCGAGCAGCACGAAGAGCCCGATCTGCGCCAACCACCCGATCGCCGTCGCGAACCCCGTCACCGCCGGACGGTGGGGCAGGCGCAGGTTGCCGAGCACGAGCGCGGCGAGGTAGCACGCGATGAACCCGGAGGCGTGCACCACGTCGGCCGCGGCGTAGGCCAGCACCGCCACCGCGATGACCCCGATGGCGAACAGCGCCGACGACGTCGTCGCGACCACCCGCAACAGGCGCGCGCCGCCGTAACCGATCGCGAGCCCGATCAGGCTCCCCCCGGCGAGCTCGAGCACGGCGATCACCCCGACCTGCCACCACGGTTCGGGTGTCGCGCCAGGGGCCAGCGACGCCGCGAGCGCGGTGACGATCAGCACCACCGGCGCGTCGTTGAACCCCGACTCCGCCTCGAGCATCCCCGAGATCTGGCGGGGGAGCGGTACCCGGCGCAGCACCGAGAACACCGCCGCGGCATCCGTCGACGCCAGGACGGCGGCCACGAGGAACGCGATCTCCCAGGACCACCCGAGCAGGAGCTTGGCCGCGACCCCGACGACGACGATGGAGACCCCGACCCCGACCGTCGCGAGCACCGCCGCCGGCGCCACGGAGCGGCGGATGCCGGACCACCGGGTCGTCAGCCCACCCTCGACGAGGATGAGGACGAGCGCCGCGTAGCCGAGCACCTGGGTCAGCTGTTGCGAGTCGTAGTCGATGCCGAAGCCGCCCTCGCCCAGCAGCACCCCGATACCGAGGTAGATGAGCAGCGACGGCAGCCCCGAGCGCACCGACAAGCGCACGGCCGCGACCGAGACGACGAGCACGATGCTGCCGAGGAGCAGCACCAGGGTGAGGTCGTGCAGGTCGAACCCGGTGGTGGCACCCCCGTCCGCAAACGGCGTCGTCCAGGTCTGTCGCACGGCCCGTCCTCGTGTCGTCGTGTCGCGGTGTCCTAGTCTCGCAGGGTGAGTCGAGTCGTCGTCGTCCGTCGTGTCCTTTTGGGACTCATCGCCGTGCTGGTCGTCGCGGCCCTCGTCGCCGGGGTCGTCGTCACCACCACGGTGCGCGCGTCGCTGCCGAAGACCACCGGAACCGCCGACCTGCCCGGGCTGGGAGCCGACGTCTCCGTGCTGCGCGACGACAGCGGCATCCCGCACCTCTACGGCGACAGCATCACCGACCTCGCGCGTGCCCAAGGGTACGTCCACGCGCAGGAGCGCTTCTTCGAGATGGACCTGCGTCGCCACGTCACCGCCGGGCGCCTGGCCGAGCTCGTCGGCGCCGACGGCCTCGAGTCCGACAAGGTCATTCGCACGATGGGATGGCGCCGGATCGCCGAGGAGGAACTGCCCACCCTCAAGCCCCAGACCCGTCAGGTGCTCCAGGCCTACGCCGAGGGGGTCAACACCTACCTGCGCGGCCGCAGCCCCGGCGACGTCGCGGTCGAGTACACCCTGCTCGGCCTGCGCCTGCCCGACGTGACCATCGAGGAGTGGACGCCCGTCGACAGCGTCTCGTGGCTGAAGGCGATGGCCTGGGACCTGCGCGGCAACTACGAGGACGAACTGGCTCGGGCGCGTCTCAGCGGGCGCCTGTCCCCGGCGCAGATCGCCCAGATCTACCCGCCCTACGACTCCGCGACCCGCCCCCCGATCCTGTCGGACCAGGAGTGGTCCCCGACCGACGCGGGACGCCCGGTGAGCTCGTCGGTGCCGTCCGCACTCACCGAGGCCACGGCATCCGCACCAACGACCTCGGATGCCGTGGCGTCGCCCCGCGCGGCCGCGGCGCCTGCCGCTGCGGCGGCGTCGGCGGACGACCCGGTCGTGTCCGCTTCCGCCCAGCAGGCCTACGCCGTCGTCCAGGATGCGCTGGACGCGGTTCCGCAGCTGCTCGGCCGCGGCGAGGGCATCGGGTCGAACTCGTGGGTGGTGGCCGGTTCCCGCACGAGCACCGGCAAGCCGCTGCTCGCCAACGACCCGCACCTGGCACTGGGCCAGCCCGGCGTCTGGATCCAGAACAGCCTGCGCTGCCGCACGGTGTCGAGCACCTGCCCGCTGGACGTCAGCGGCTTCTCGTTCGCCGGTGTGCCCGGCGTCATCATCGGCCACAACGCCGACATCGCCTGGGGGATGACCAACCTCAAGCCGGACGTCACCGACTTCTACCTCGAGCGGGTCGTCGGCGACACCTACCTGCGCGACGGGGACTGGGCGCCCATCACCTATCGCGAGGAGGTCATCAAGATCAGGGGTGGTGCCGACCAGCGGATCACCGTGCGCAGCACCGTGCACGGACCGGTCATGTCCGACGTCGTCGAGGGGGTCAACGACGCCGGCGGGCGGGCCCCGACCCAGCAGGAGGGTGATGAGAACGAGACGTATGCCGTGTCGCTCGCCTGGACGGGGCTGATCCCGAGCCGCACCGCTGACGCGATCCTCGACCTCGGCCTGGCAACGAACTTCCAGGAGTTCCGCGAGGCGGCTCGCTCATTCGCGGTGCCCTCGCAGAACCTCGTCTACGCCGACACCGAGGGCAACATCGGCTACCAGGCGCCCGGGCAGGTGCCGACCCGGCGCTCCGCCATCCCTCGTGCGGCGCCGGGTTTCTGGCCCGCCCCCGGTTGGGATCCCGAGTACGACTGGACGGGGTACGTGGCGTTCGAGGACATGCCGTGGGCGCTGAACCCCGCTGACGGGGTGATCGTCGCCGCCAACCAGGCCGTCGTCGCGGGGGAGACCCCGTTCCTCACGACCGACTGGGACCGGGGCTGGCGCTCCACGCGGATCGCCGAGCGGCTCTCGGGGCTGAACTCGATCTCCCCGGTGGAGATGGCGGCGGTCCAGCTCGACGACCAGGACCCGTTCGCGAAGGTGCTCGTCCCGGCGCTGCTGGGGGTCACCCTCGAGGCGTCCGAGGGCGACCAGATCAGCCAGGAGCTGCTCGACTTCACCCGCGAAGCGCGCGAGCTGCTGCGCGGGTGGGACTACACGACGCCCGCGGGGGACTCGGACTCCGCCGCCTCGGCCGCCTACTACAACGCGGTGTGGCGCAACCTCGTGAAGCTGCTCTTCGACGACGAGCTTCCGGTGGGGCTGAAGTCCGACGGCGGCGCACGCTGGCGAGCAGCGGTCACCGACCTGCTCGATGACCCCGACAGTGCCTGGTGGGACAACAAGCTCACTCCGAACATCACCGAGAGCCGCGACGAGATCCTGCGTCAGTCCCTCGTCCAGGCCCGCCTCGAGCTGACCCGTGAGCTCGGCAAGGACCCGGGGCAGTGGCAGTGGGGCAAGCTGCACCGTCTGACCCTGGAGCACCCGGTGCTCGGCGGCGAGTCGATGCCGGGGGCCGTGCGCTGGCTGGTCAACGAGGGGCCGTTCGACGTGCCCGGCGGGTCGGCCATCGTCAACGCGAACGGGTGGAACGCGAGCCTCGGGTACGAGGTGACGGCCGGCCCGTCCATGCGGATGGTCGTCGACCTCGGCAACCTCGACGGGTCGACGTGGATCAACTCCACCGGGGTGAGCGGCCACCCGGCTGACGCCCGATACTCCGATCAGGTGGAGGACTGGGTCTCGGGCAAGCAGCGGCCGTGGCCGTTCTCCGAGGATGCCGTGCGCGCCCAGGACCCGGACGTGCTCACCCTGCGCCCCGAGGGCTCGACCACGGGCTGAGCCCGAGGTCGACCAGGCCCTCGGCGGTCAGGACGGCGTCGACGCCGCGGTCGTGGGGCTCGCGCGGTAGTGGTGCGTCGTCGACGGCGACGAGTTCGCCCGGGTGGAGCAGCACGACGGTCGGTGGGCGCGGGTCGCACCGGGTGAGGGCCCGGTCGTAGCACCCGCCGCCCTGGCCCATGCGCGTGCCCGAGTGGTCGACGGACAGGCCGGGCGCGAGGATCAGGTCGACGGCGGCGACCGACTCGCGCCCCAGCGGCTGCTCGCCGGGGTCGGCAGCGTCGTGCCAGTCGAGGTCGAGGTCGGGCAGGGTGATGGGCAGCAGGACCCGGATGCCGCGCTCCGCCAGCATCGCGTTGAGCCTCGCCGTGGGGGGCTCGCCGGGGATCGACGCGTACGACGTGACGACCGAGCCCGGGCCCAACCCCAGGGTGTCCACGAGAGCGCCCACGTGCCCGGCGAGGTCGTGGTCGTCGCGGGCGGTGTCGCGGGCGGCCGCGAGGTCGCGACGGCGCGCACGCAGGCTCGCCCGCCGCGCGGTCTTGACCGGATCACGTGCCATGGCAGGCATCGTAGGCTGAAGGGCATGACGACGCAGGGGTTGGAGGCCGCCACGGAGAAGATGCGTTCGGCCGGGGTTCCCGGGGTGGCGATCGACGTCTTCAGCCGGTTCCACGAGCTGTTGCGCTCGCAGGTGACCGGACTGATCCCCGAGGACACCATCAGCCCGCTGGAGCAGGTCACCCGTCTCGACGACGTCGTCGCGGGATCTGCCGGTGCGATCCGGGAGGGGCTGGCGCGCACGGTGATCATCAAGCTCAACGGTGGCCTCGGCACGGGCATGGGGATCCGTGGGCCCAAGTCGGCCCTGCCGGTGCGTGATGGCCTGACCTTCCTCGACATCATCGCCCGCCAGGTCCTGGCGCTGCGTCGACGCCACGGCGTCGACACCCCGCTGCTGCTGATGAACTCCTTCCGCACGCGCGAGCAGTCCCTGGAGATCCTCGAGCGCTACGACGACCTGCCCGTCGACGAGCTCCCGCTGGACTTCCTCCAGAGCATGGAGCCCAAGCTGCGCGCCGACGACCTCTCCCCGGTGGAGTGGCCGGACGATCCCGAGCTCGAGTGGTGCCCTCCCGGTCACGGCGACCTCTACGTGGCGCTCTACACGTCGGGCCTGCTCGACAGCCTGCGCCAGCGCGGCTACCGCTACGCCTTCCTGTCCAACGCCGACAACCTCGGCGCCACGTGCGAGGGTGCGGTTCCCGCGTGGATGGCGGCGAACGGCATCCCCTACGTCACCGAGGTCTGCCCGCGAACGCACAACGATCGCAAGGGTGGGCACCTCGCCGTCAGGCGCAGCGACGGACGACTCGTGCTGCGCGACAGCGCCGCGGTCGCGCCCGGCGAGGACCACTACTTCCAGGACACCGAGCGTCACCACTGGTTCCACGCGAACAACCTCTGGATCGACCTCGACGTCCTCGCGCGGCACCTCGGTGAGCGCGGCGGCATCCTCGGTCTGCCGATCATCGTCAACCGCAAGACCGTCGACCCGACCCGGCCGCAGAGCACCCCGGTCATCCAGATCGAGTCGTCGATGGGGGCGGCGGTCGAGCTCTTCGAGGGGTCGCGGGCGCTGGCCGTCGACCGCAGCCGGTTCCGCCCGGTCAAGACGACGAACGAGCTGCTGCTCATCCGCTCGGACCTGTACCGGCTCACCCCCGAGTGCGAGGTCGAGTCGACGATCACCCACCCGGAGCCGTTCATCGACCTCGGGCCGGCCTACCGGCACGTCGAGGGTTTCGAGCAGCGGTTCCCGCGCGGCGTCCCGTCGATCCGTGACTGCACGAGCCTGCGCGTGGAGGCCGACGCGACGTTCGGCGCCGACGTCGTGTGCACCGGTGACGTGCGGGTGACCGGGGGCGTGCGAGCGATCCCCGACGGGGCGCACCTCGAGGGGGACGTGTGATGCGCACGCTCGAGGAGCACCGGGCCGCCGTGCTCGCCCTGGTCTCGCCGCTACCCGCCACCCGGGTGCCCGTGGCGGCTGCGCTGGGGTTGGTGCTGGCCCAGGACGTCACGGCCCTGGTCGACCTGCCCGGGTTCGACAACTCGGCGATGGACGGCTACGCCGTGCGGGCCAGTGAGCTCGCCGGTGCGAGCAGCGAGAACCCGGTCGTCCTGCCCGTCAGCGGAGACATCGCCGCCGGCGACACGACCCGCCACGCCCTCGCGGCCGGCCACACGATGCGGATCATGACCGGTGCGCCGCTGCCCGAGGGCTGTGACGCCGTGGTGCCGGTCGAGCTCACCGACGGTGGGTCGGGGCAGGTCGCGCTGTTCCTCGAGCCGGATGCCGGGCGCCACGTCCGCCGCCGCGGTGAGGACATCACCGCCGGCTCGGTGGTGCTCCGCGCCGGCACCCGGCTCACCCCGGGGCACCTCGCGATCGCCGCGGCGGCCAACGTCGCGGAACTGCCCGTCCACCCGAGGCCGCGGGTCACCGTCGTGTCCACCGGCGACGAGCTCGTCGCCCCCGGATCCACCCTCGCGCACGGGCAGATCGTCGACTCCAACCACGTCATGCTCCGGGCCCTGGTCGAGGCGGCCGGGGCCGAGGTCGCGGCCGGGGTCCACCTGCGCGACGAGGTGGAGGCCGTGCGCGCCCTCGTCGACGCCCCTCCCGGCGTGCCCGACCTCGTCATCACGAGCGGCGGGGTGTCGATGGGCGTGTACGACACGGTCAAGGAGGTGCTGTCCGCCGACGGTGGCGTCGAGTTCGTCAAGGTCGCGATGCGCCCGGGGATGCCGCAGGGCAGCGGGCTGCTCGGTGCGCACCGCACCCCGGTCATCACCCTGCCCGGCAACCCGGTCAGCTCCTTCGCCTCCTTCCACGTGTTCGTCCTGCCGGTACTGCGCCGCCTCGCCGGGCTCGACCCCGACGACGACGGCTCCTTCGAGGCCGAGGCCTCCGTCGGGTGGCCGACGGTCGCCGGCAAGGTCGAGCTCACGCGCGTGACGGAGCGGGCCGGGCGGATCTCGCCGTCGGGCGGGCAGGGGTCGCACGTGCTCGGTGCCCTCGCCGCGGCGACGGCGCTCGCCGTGGTGCCGGCCGACGTCGAGCACGTGGCTGCGGGGAGTGTCGTGCGGTGCCTGCCGCTGCTGGGGCAGGATCGCCCGCGTGACTGACTCCACCAGCAAGGCCCGCACCACGTCGGGGCTCACCCACGTCCGGGCCGACGGCACGGCCCACATGGTCGACATCTCCGCCAAGGAGGTCACCGCCCGGCGCGCCGCGGCATCCGGCATGGTCCTGCTGTCGGCAGCGGCCGTCGCGGCGCTGCGCGGTGGCGCGGTCCCCAAGGGGGACGCGCTCGGCGTGGCCCGGGTCGCGGGCATCCAGGCCGTCAAGCGCACCCCCGACCTCATCCCGCTCGCGCACCCCGTCGTGGTGCACGCCGTCGAGGTCGACCTCGACGTCGTCGACGAGGGGGTGCGGATCAGCGCCGTCGTCCGCACCGCCGACCGCACGGGTATCGAGATGGAGGCCCTGACCGCGGTCAGCGTCGCGGCGCTCGCGCTCGTCGACATGGTCAAGGCGGTCGACAAGCACGCCCGCATCACCGACATCCGGGTCACGGCGAAGTCCGGCGGACGGTCCGGCGACTGGAAGGAGCCCGACGTCCTGGATGCCGTCACGACCGGTTCGAGGTCGGCGCGCCACGGGCCGCGCCCGCCGACCCCGTCGCTCGCCGGGGCGCGCGCGGTGGTCATCACGTGTTCGACCCGCGCCGCCGCCGGGGTCTACCCCGACCGCGGTGGTGCCGTGCTCGTCGAGACCCTGCGCGCGTGGGGTGCCGAGGTGCCCGACGCGCTCGTCGTGCCCGACGGCCCGTCGGTGGGGCGCACGCTGGCCTCGGCCCTCGCCACCTCGCCCGACCTGCTCGTCACCACCGGCGGCACCGGGTTGACCCCCACCGACGGCACCCCCGAGGCGACGCGGCCCCTGCTCGACTACGAGGTCCCGGGGCTGGCCGAGGCGATCCGGGCCCGGGGGGTGGCCAAGGGGGTGCCGACTGCGGTGCTCTCACGGGGTCTGACGGGTGTCGCCGGGCACACGCTCGTCATCAACCTGCCCGGCTCCAGCGGCGGGGTCCGCGACGCCCTGGGTGTGCTCGCGGAGGTGCTGCCGCACACGCTGAGCCAGGTGCGCGGCGGCGACCACTGATGTGGGATGCCGTTCGCCGGGGGGCTGCTCGGCTCGCCGGTTCGGGGTCCGGGTCCGCCGGCGGCGCCGGTGGTGAAGGGTCGGCGCAGCGTCGGGACGGTGACTCCGGCGCCGGCATCGAGTGGCCGTTGCGGCTGACCGGGCGCACGCCGCTCGGCACCGACATCGTGCTGCGGCCGCTGACCGTCGCGGACGAAGCGGTGTTCCACTCGGTGCGCCGGGCCAACGCCGCCTGGCTCGGGCCCTGGGATGCCACCTCGCCGGACCCGGCGGCGCCCCTGCGCGGGTTCGCCGAGCTGGTGGCGCACTACGACGCGGAGGCCCGCGCCGGCAGGTCGATGCCGCTCGTCGTCGAGGCGGAAGGTCGCCTCGTCGGGCAGTTGTCGATCGGCGGCATCATGCTCGGGTCGTTCCGCTCCTGCCTCGTCGGGTACTGGGTGAGCCGCTCGGTCGCCGGGCGGATGGTCATCCCCACGGCGCTCGCGGTCGCCGGCGACCACGCGATCGACGCGCTGGGGCTGCATCGGATCGAGGTCAACATCCGCCCCGATAACACCGCGAGCCTGGCCGTCGTGCGCAAGCTGGGCTTTCGGGACGAGGGGCTGCGGCTGAACTACCTGCACATCGACGGGGCATGGCGAGACCACCGTTCGTTCGCGCTGACGACCGAGGACCTCGACGGTGAGACGCTCAGGGACCGGCTCACCCGGCTGACCTCCGAGGCCTGATCCCAGAAGTCACAGCAGTCACTTGTGCGACACACCGACAGGGGTCCGGCGTCGAGTGGGGGAGCACGCCTACCGTTCTAGTCGTGCAGTCCCCGTCGAGCCTGATCTTCGTCCTCCTCCTCGGGGTGTGGGCTGCCTATTTCGTGAACTACCTGGTCCGCCGCCGCGACCACCTGTCGACCGCCCGCTCGGTCGACCAGTTCAGTTCGGCCATGCGGGTGCTCGACCGGCGTGACTCCGCTGCGCCCTCGACCCCGGTCGCGGCCGAGCCGGCCGGACCTCGCGCGTACGCAGTGCACCCCGCCCGATCTGCCTCCGCCGGCTCGCCCGTCGTCACCGAGCGGGTGGCTCCCGGGGCGGCGTCCCGTCCGGTGCGCTCGGTGCGCCCGCAGATCAGCCCGAGCCGCCGCGTCCGTGGCATCACCCTGCTGGCCGTTGCCGCAGCCTTGCTCATCAGCCTGCCGCTCGCCCTGTTCTCGGTCCTCGCCGCGTGGGCCCCGCTCGTCCCGCTCGCCGCCCTCGGGGCGTCCTTGGCGTGGGTGCGCTCCGGTGTCCGTGCGCAGGCGTCGCTGACCCGGGCCCACCGCCGTCGCCAGGCCGAGCTCGCCCGACTGCGCACCACCGCGCCGGTCACCGTCCCGGCAGCCAGCCGCGGCGCAACCGCCACCCGCCCGGCACCGACAGCCACCACGGCGACCGCAGCCGACGTCGCGACCGGTGCCACGGCATCCGGGCCCGTCGAGCCCGCAGTGCCAGCCGTCGTCGCGTCGGTCGAGGCCCCGGCCGTCGAGCCGGCCGCCGTCGTGGCCCCTGTCGCCGCCGCCCCGCTGGCCACTCAGCCTGCCGCCGAGGTCATGGTGCCGATCCTCGACGAGGACGACATGCCGCTGACCTGGGACCCCGTGCCGGTGCCGCGCCCCACCTACACGATGAAGGCCATGGCGCCGCGGGCCGAGGTCGAGCCGGCCGAGGTCACCCCGACCCCCGCTCCCGTCGAGCGCCAGTCGGAGTCCGAGAGCCCGGTCTACGACGGCCGCCGCGCAGCCGGCGCCTGACCGACTCGCCGGGTAGGGGCTGGGAGTCCCTGACGGACCGGCTCGTCGGGTTGGGGCTGGGGAGCTACTCGCCCTGCCCGGGGGAGTCGGTCGCGTCGACGGCCTCCTCGGCACGCTCCGCCTCTCCGCTGGTGAGCACGTGGGCCTCGTCGGCCGCAGCGGCACCGACGTGCTCGGACTCGCCGTCGGCTTCGTCGAGCAGGTGGTGGCCCACGGCGTTGAGGACGGCGACGGCAGGCACGGCGATGAGGCCACCGACGATGCCGGCGAGCACGATGCCAGCGGCGATGGCGAGCAGGACCGCGAGGGGGTGCAGGCGCATCACTCGACCGACGAGGAAGGGCTGCAGCACGTGGCTCTCGAGCTGCTGCACCCCGATGACGATGCCGAGCATGATCAGCGCCTGCACTGGCCCGAGGGCCACGAGCGCGAGCATCACGGCCACCGTGCCGGAGACGGCCGCACCGATCACCGGGATGAAGGCACCGAAGAACACGAGAAGGGTGATGCCGGAGGCGAACGGCACGCCGAGGATCGCAGCGCCGACACCGATGCCGATGGCATCCGACGCGGCGACCAGCAGGGTGGCGCGCGTGAAGGAGGACAGCTGGACCCACGCGATGTCGCCGGAGGAGCGCACCCTGGCGCGGGCGCCGCGAGGGAAGAGCTGGGTCACCCAGCGCCAGATGGTGGCGCCGTCGTAGAGGAAGAAGAACAGGGCGAACAGCCCGAGGAAGAAGCCGGCGAGGATGTGCGTGGCGGTGAGCCCGGCGGAGGTCGCCGTGTCGGCGAGGTTCTGCGAGCTCAGCCACTCGCGGGCCCTGTCGATGTAGCCCTCGAGCTGGGTGTCGGTGATGCCGAACGTGCTGTTGAGCCAGCGGCGGATCTGGTCGATGCCGTCGGTGACCTTGGTCGTCATGTCGTCGAGCTGGCTGGTCAGCTGCGACCCGACGAAGGACAGCAGGCCGAACACGAACACGAGGGTGCCGACCACCGTCAGTCCCGCGGCGGCCCCACGGGGCATGAAGCGGGCCAGCCACTGGAAGGCCGGCTGCAGCAGGGCCGCGAGGAGCAGGGCCATCAGCAGGGGGATGACGATCTCGGACAGCAGGCTGATCAGGTAGAGCACGGCCACGAGGGCGGCGGCGATGACCAGACCGCGCCACGCCCACTCACTGGCCTTGCGCACCCCTGACGGCACCGACCAGTCGGCGTCGACGGCTGCGGGGACCAGGAGTACAGGGGTGGATGCCGATGGGTTGGCTGGGCGGGGGTCGCCGGGGGTGGCCCCGACCTCGGTCGGAGTGGGACGGCGAAAGCGCATGGCGCGATGCTACGTCGCCCAGCGGTTTCGACGTCCCGAGTCAGCGGTGTTATCGTTGCGTCGCTCTCGGGGCTGTGGCGCAGTTGGTAGCGCGTCTCGTTCGCAATGAGAAGGCCAGGGGTTCGAATCCCCTCAGCTCCACCGCACGCACAAGGCTCGAACCCTTGCCAACGGAAACGTTGGTCGAGGTTCGGGCCTTGTTCGCGTCTGCGGCCCAGGTCAGGGCGTTGGCGTTGACCTGTGGATCGAGGAGCATCTCGAAGGGGCGGTTGTGCTCGACGCGCAGCTCGTTGTCCTCGTCGATGTAGACCTTGGTGAAGAACGCCTGGTTGCACAGCCGCCGGTTGGTGTCGTCGCAGCGGGTGTAGATGTCGGCGCAGTTGGCGAGCAGGCCGAGAGCGTCGTCGAGGTGGGCGCGGGCGTCGGCGTAGTCACCGAAGTGGGCGTCGATACGGCGGGTCACTTGGTCGAGTTCGGCGACGATGCGGTCCTGCTCGCGTTTGAGCACTGAGAGCGGGATCGCGTCTGCGTAGTGCGCCTGCATGAGGCGGTCCTGCTCGCTTTCGAGCCGGTCGCGGTTGGTGGTGAGGCGTTCCAGTTCCTCGGTTTCGGCGGCCATGAGCCGGTCGAACTCGTGGTGGAGCATCCCCGCGAGCGCGTCCTGCTGGGCGGGCGTGATCTGGACGCGGGTGTAGTAGTCCTCGACGAGCCTCTCGACATCTTCGATGAGCATCGCTTGGCGCGTGCAGTCGGTGCGCTTGGAGTGTCGACCGGAGCACACGAAGTAGCAGTAGACGTTGCCGTGTCGGTTCTTCGCGTTGGAGACGATGAGCCGGGAGCCGCACTGGCCGCAGTGGATGGTGCCTTTGAGGTAGTGGCCGTGGACTTGGGTTGCTTCGACGGCGCACTGGTGCGCGGTGAGTACGGACTGGACCTGGTACCAGACCTCGGCGGGCACGAGCGCCGGGTGGTTGCCCTTGTAGCGCGTGCCTCGGTAGATGACATCGCCCTTGTAGTACGGGTTGGTCAGGAGGCGGTGGATGGTGGAGACGGCCAGCGGCTTCGCTGGCCTCTTTGGAGTCGGGAGGCTCCGCAGCCCGCGCGAGGTGAGTTCGTCGTGGAGTTGGCTGACGCTCCAGTTGCCCGAGGCGTAGGCCTTGAACGCCCATTCGATCATCGGTGCCCGTTCAGGATCGAGCTCGATCGTGCGGACTTCGCGGCCGAGTTCGTCGCGCTTGCGGACGTTCAGATACCCGATGGGCGCTCGTCCGTTCGTACCGCCACCGATGGCCTTCTGGGTCATGCCCTTGGCAACCTCGGTGGCGAGGTTGCGGGAGTAGAACTCGGCGATGGTGGACATGATGCCGTGCAGCAGCATGCCGGAGGGCGTCTCGTCGATGTTCTCCGACGCGGACACGAGCATGACCCCGCACTGTTGGAGTGCGAGGTGGATGCTCACGTCGTCGGCGCGGTTCCTGGCGAGCCGGTCGACCTTGTGAACGATGCAGTACGCGACCTTGTTGTCCTTGACGTACTGGATCATCCGCATCAGCTCGGGCCGGTCGGACGACTTGGCTGAGGCTCCCGCGTCGATGAACTCCGCGACGATGCCGGCGCCGAGCTGTTCGGCCTTGCGCCGGGTGGCTTCGCGTTGGGCCGGGATCGAGAAGCCCTCGTCGGTGCCGCCCTTCTCGGCCTGCTCGCGGGTCGAGACCCGCAGGTAGGACACGGCGGCGGCCGCAGTCTTGGGCGGGTCGATGAGGCTGGCTGCCGGATCGTCGGCAATGGTGGTCATCGGGGGCTCACTCTCACGCGGTTCGACCCTCGCGCTCCCACTGTTGGTGAGAGGGGTGTTGATCGTGAGAGCAGCCGGTGAAGGCTGTAGGGCGAGACCCGATGGTCTCGGTGCGTGTTGCCCGCCGAGCGGCGAGGTTTAGGCCACAACACCCCGCATCGCGAGGCTTGCACGATTCATTCTACCGGGCGGCTTCAGAGGCGGCCAGGCCATCAGATGCCGCCCGGTAGGTCTCGGGCACCCGCTCGGCCTGGCGGGCCGCGCGGCTCTCGCCGGTCTCCTGCAACGTCAGCCGGATGAGAACCTCGGCGAGCTTGTGCAGGTCGGCGTGTTCGCGGTGGACGGCCCGGACGGAGAACGACCGCTCCTCGTACGGGCGACGATCCGTCTTCTTCGTGTAGCGGCTCATCGCTCTACGGCGCCTCGTCGTCGGCGAGGTTGGCGTAGAACTCGTCTTCGGCCTCCTGGCGCTTGCGGACTTGGGCGATGACGAACTCGACGAACTCGGTGTCGCGGTCGGTGAAGGTGAAGTCCTGAATGGTGGGCGCTGGGTCCTCGCCAGGCCACGCAGCTTGCCGGGTCGGGCGGTCGCGGTCGCCACGGGTTCCGCAGGCGGTGACCCAGTATCGAAGACGCTCTCGCGCATCGGCAAAGTCGCGATGCCAGCCGAGCGGCGCGGACGCGTTCTGCTCGGGGTCGTAGGCCGCGAGCCAGTGCAGGTGCAGCGCCGACAACTCCCAGACCATCTCCGGGTGGTGATGCCAGAACGGCGGCACCACCGCGACGGTGAGGCCGTAGGTGCGTCGCAGCCAGTCAACCCAGCGGTTCAGTGCGAGCCATTCCTGCTCTAGCTCGTGCGCCGTCAGCAGGTTCCAGTTCACGGGGTGAGGCGGTTCGGGTATGTCCGTGTCGGTGACGCGGGGCGGTCCGTCGAAGACGTCCGGCTCATCCATCTCATGCTGATCGTTCATGGTGCTGTGGCTCCCGAACTCACATGCTGACCGGGGAGGCGTGCGCCGCGGTCGCTGCCCGCTGCGTCGGGTCGTACGCCGCTGCTTCCCGGCCGACTCCGCTGCGCGGCGTGCGGTCCACCTCGTAGCGGGTTCGCGCGGCGTCGTGGCCGATCTTCTTCGCGACGAACTCCTCGCCCTCGATCGCCTGACCGTTGCGCTCGTAGTTGACCGGTCGCGTGTAGCCCTCGGCGACGAAATTGTCGCCCTGGGTGAAGTTCGCGTGCGCGTGCTCGGCGGAACGTCCGAACATCACCAGGTGGTGGTAGGTCGTCTCGGTCTGCGTGAACGAGCCGTCGTCCTCGCGGCGGAAGTGTTCCTTGCCGATACGGGCGAAGAACCTGGCGTCTCCCTTTGCCGTCTCGGTGAGCAACGGCTCCGAGGCGATGAAACCTGACAGCGATTCCTGGGTATGAATGGCCATGATGGCCTCCTCCTGAACTCGGGCGACCAACTGCGTGTGGTCGCTCTGTCAGGCAGGTACGCCCGGGTCTCCCAAGCGTCGTCAGGAGGCGGGACGGCGACGCAGCAGTGCTTCGAGTTCGTCGCGATCGCTGCGGAGTTGCGCGGCGTCGGGCCGAGTTGGCCAGGCGCGCAGATCGGTGACGATGGGCGGCGCGGAGCGCAACATCGTGATGCCCGTACCGAACGGCAAGGTGCGGATACGGTCTGGCGGCAGGATCGGCACGCGGCGGATCGAGCGTTGGTTGGAGCGGGTGCCGTGGTCGCCGAGGGTCACGCTGTCGGTGTACTCGTCGCGCTCTCCGATGAGGGTGGAGAGGTCTTGGAGGTCGCGACTGTTCGACGCGCCGCCGAGGATGATCTTGACGATGCTGGCGTCCCAGATCGCCCCGGCCTGATGCTCGCTCCACCTGTCGCGCGCTTGGGCGAGGGACTGCAAGACCGGCATGGTCGTGATCCCCGTGCCGCCACCTTCGGCCATGAGCGTCGGCAGTGACGGCAGAGGCGCGAGGTTCCCGATCTCATCAAGCGCAAGCAGTAGCGGCGGGTCGAGCCGTGCTCCGGGTGAGCGTGCAGCGAGCCGCCTGGCGGTTTCGATGAGGTCTTCGACGAACGCCGCGACCAGCGATGCGGAGGCTCCCGCTCCGGCACCGGTGGCGAGCAGGTAGAGGGTGCCTTGCTCGGTGAGGAAGGTCTCGGGGTCGAAGTGCTCGTGCGGGTCCGGCGTGACCGCATCGAGCACGCGCGGGTCGGCGAGGGCGGCGAGGGCGAGGGAGACGCCTTGCCAGATGCTGTCCCGAGTCTTGGGGTCAGCGTCGATCATCGCGGCCAGCGAGTCGCCCCAGCCCATCGCGGCGTTCGGGTGTGAGTTGAGGATGGCGACGGCCTCCGACGCAGCACTGGGGTCGAGGGTCCACCTGAACAGCTCGGCAGGCGGACGGCCGTCGAGCGCGGCAGCGTGCAACAGACTCTGGAGCGCTGTGCGGGTCTTGCCCTCCCAGAACCCGCCGGACTCGACCCCTCCCGAACTGAGACCCGTCGCGGCGGCGAGTCCGTTGGCGCGGATCATCGCGGTCAACGGATCATCACAGCCGCGAATGGGCGACCAGCGCAGCCCAGCGGGGATGCCCTCGGCGAGGTGTTGAGGGTCGAACACCGCGACCGGCCCACCCTTGCGGCGTCGGGCGCGAAGCGTCGCGGTCAGGTTGTCGGGCCTCGTGCTGGTCGTGACGACCGCGCCGGGCGCGTCGAGGATCGCGTTGATGACGACGTGCAGGCCCTTGCCTGAGCGGGGCGGGCCGATCAGCAGGATCGAGTCCTCGACCGATGCCCAGACCTTCGTGCCGCGACTGGCCCCGAGCAGGTAGCCGACATCCTGCGGGGCTGGTGACTCCAAGGAGGGCCGTAGCGTGGCCGCCCGGTGGAGCAGTGCCTTGGCGGATGCTGCGGTCTTGACTTCATGGCTGGTCGCGATCCCGGCGAGTTGGTGCGGGTCGGTCTCTGTCTTCCGCGTGTGTCGGCGCAGCACGATCCACGCCCAGACGATCCCGGCGGCGAGTCCGCCGAGCAGTGCCGCACTCACGAGCCAGTAGATGACCGGGTTGAGTCCGTCGGCACCGAGCGCGGTCGCGGGGTCGGCGGGGTTGAACAGTACGGCGAGGCCCGCCGCTGCGCCGGCGTCAGGCTGTGGCGTGCCGGTGAGGAACGCGGCGACGCTGCCAGCGGCGCGGAGGACGAGCGCGATCCCGAACATGCCGATCAGGCCAATGAGGGCGGCGTTGGTGAGTTCGTCGCCCATTCCCCCGGCCTGCCGCTGGTTCATGTCAGCCGCCGCACCGCGAGAGTGCCCGAGATGCGCCCGAGCAGGATCACCTCGTGCGTGCTTCCGTCGGGCAGGCCGTCGAGGTCGATGAGTGCGCGGGCCTCGCCGGTTCCGGTGGCGTCGGTGTGGGAGATGATCGTCGCGACGGCGACATCCTCGCCTGGCACGAACCCATCGGCGGTGACCTCAGCCAAGCGCGGCACCCGTCGGGCGCGGCGACTCCGACGAGTCTCCGGCACCCGCGTCTCAGACGGGGCCTCTGCGCGTCGGGGCTTGCGGGTGCGGAGGATGTCGGTGAAGACGCTCCCTTCGCTCTCGCGGACTTCGACCCGGACCGCGATGGTGCGGTCCTTGGTGATGGCATCCATGAGCGGCCCGAACGTCGCCCGCGTCCACGCGCTCGCGTCCGGTGACGCGAATGATGTTCCATCGACCGTCGCGGTGAGAGTGCCGTCTGCGGCGACGGTGACGAGGACGTGCGGCAGCTCGACGGGTGCGGTCGTTTCGTCGTCGCTCGGGGTGGATCGGCGCGGGCCGGTGAGGTTCATCGGTGGCCTCCCGCTGCGCGGCTGCTGGTGTCGAACAGGGCGAGTTCGTCGGGGTGGAGCTGGTGCTGGCAGACGAAGCTCCTAGCCTTGATCCGCCACAGGCCTTGGCCGACGCCGAGTTTCGGCAAGAGCTGCTGCTCGGTGCCGGTCAGGCCGAGCGCGGTCGCGGTCGGTCCGAGCTGGTCGGACTCCTGCCGGTACACGATCCGGGTCTCCGCATTCGCCAGCAATGAGTTGGCCAGGGAGCGCATGGCGGAGCCCTGGTCGCCCACGTTGTCGAGGTCGGTGAGCTTGTGGAAGATCAGCATGTTCGCGATCCCGTAGTGCCGTGCGAGTCGCCAGTGCGCGTCCATCCGCCGCAACAGCGCGGGATGGCTCATCAATCTCCATGCTTCGTCGTAGATCACCCACCGCTGCCCGCCGTTCGGGTCGAGCAGTGCGGACTCCATCCACGCCGACGAGCACGTCATCAGGACTGAGATCAGCGTTGAGTTCTCGGTGACCCGCGACAGGTCCAGCGAGATCATCGGCAACGACGGATCGAACGCGACCGTCGAAGGCCCGTCGAACAGCCCGGCCAGGTCACCGGCGACGAGACGGCGCAGCGCGTGGCCGACGAGCCTGCCGTCCTCGGCCAGCCTGCCGTCCGCATCCGTACTCGGGTCGAGGATGTGATCGACGACCATCGGCAGGGTCGGCACGTCGTTCTCCCGCACCGTCTGGGTCAGGGCGACGTCGATCGCGGTGTGCTCCAACGGCGACAGCCCGCGCGCGAGCACGGTCTCCGCGAGCGCGCCGATCAAGTCGCGACGCCGGGCTGCGACGGTCGAGGCCCACTGCTCATCCGACAGGCCACTGGGCCGGTGGCCTTCATCGAGCGGGTTCAGGCGAGTGTTGAGGCCGTGCCCGAGCACGATCGCGCGTCCGCCGACGGCGTTGGCGACCGCGGTGTGCTCGCCCTTCGGGTCCCCAGGCACGTACACCCGCCGCCCGAACGGCAGCGACCGCGTGTAGAGCGACTTGGCCAGCGATGATTTCCCGGAGCCGACTATCCCGGCCAGCACCACGTTGGGTGCGGTGATGATCCCGCGCGCGTAGAGCACCCACGGGTCGTAGACGAAGCTCCCGCCCGAGTAGAGGTCATGGCCGACGAACACGCCATCGGCACCGAGCCCGCCTTCAGCGACGAACGGGTAGGCACCCGCCAGCGTCGCCGACGTGTCCTGATGCCGCGTCAAGTGGAAGCGGCCCGGAGTGCGCAGCCGCGCGGCGCCGGGCTCGCCGGCCTTGGGCAGGTAGACGGTGGCGCGCCGCTCGGCACGCTCTTCGTCAGCTTTCGCCTTCGCGGCGGCGAGCACAGTCTTTCGCTGCTCGGCGTGGAGCCGGGCCTCGGCTTTGCGGCGCTGCTTGCGAAGCTTCCGCCGCTCTTTCGACGGTGCAACCAGAACGGCAGTGTGCAGCCGCGCGCGATCCTCGCTCACAGCACCAGCCCCCGCGCCTGCTTGACCGCCGCGAGCTTGGCCGGCTCGAACCACGACCCATCCCGCTTCGCCGTCGGCACGTCGGCCCGCTCCGGGGCACCTGGCGATGAGTACGACACCAGCACCTCCGGCCCAGCCTGTACCGGAGAGGGTCCGACTGGTTCGGCGTCTTGGGGCTCAACCTCCGTCTCGGTGTAGCGGCGCAGCAGCGAGACGTAGCCGACGTGCGGGTTGATAACCAGCGCGTAGTCACCCGAGAGCGCCACCCGGTCGTTGGTGCCTTCGCCGGGTTCGTCGTACACGTACCCGTTCTCCAGCGCGGCTTGCGTGGTCTCGTCGCCGTAGTCCCATTGCGCGAGGTAGTCCACGGCATCGACATGCCCGAGCTCGCCGAGGATGCGCAACGGCCGGTCGGCCTCCTCGCCCTGGAGGAACACCACGTTGACCCACCGCGACGGCGCGGCCTCTTCGGTTGCGGGATCGGGGCGCCAGGCGATCCGCCCCGCGGCGATGAACCCTTCCGCGAGCCGGTCGTAAGCCCGGTCGACGAGGATTGCCGCCTGACGTAGCTCTTCCGCGGCAGCGAGCGCGTCTCGTACTCCTGCCTCGTGGCTTCCGTCGTCGTTGAAGGCGTGCGCGGCCTTGCGCTCGTGAACATCGGCGATCTGGTCGAGCGCCTGCCGCAGCGAGCGCATCCCCGAGGACAGGTCACCGATCACCCCGTACATCTCAGCGGGCCGATCGAAACCCCGGCTCGCGTGGGCTAGCCCGCGCAAGGCCTCGGACGCCTCGGCGGCGTCGGCAGTCGAATCGAAGAACGTGGGCATGGTCGGCCTCCTCGCAAGTCGTGTGATGAGGAGGTGTGCTGCGAAGCCCGCAGGCCCTGTCGGAGGTGGCTGACATACTTGATGGAGGCGTCGGAGGGAGGCACGAGGCAGTCACCGGCGAGAAGGAGAGCCCACATGGACGACTCGCGCGACGAATCCGGTAGCGACGACGCCGTTGGCAGGCAGACCGAGGAAGATGGTCAGATCAGGTCCGACGCGCTTGAACTCGTAGCGTCCACGACCCTCGTCGAGGTGACGTCAGGTGTCGCAGTCGTATTCGGCGAAGTTCCCGACGGCCTTGAACTCATCAGCCTTGACATGGTGCCTTCCTTCGACCGCGCTCAGCTCTCCACCGCTCTCGGTTCCTTCGGCAACGCAGGCACGATCGTCGGAAACGTCGCTGAGGCTGTATCGAGTGCGCAAGGCCTCTTCCGCGTCAACGAAGCGACGCTGAGTCTGCTGAAGAGCGGCGGGCAGATGGCAGCAAAGGACGGCGCCAAGCTCGGGGCGATCTTCAAGAACGGTGAACTGGTCGCGCAGGCGCGTTTCATCCCCGCCTCAATGACGGCCGCCACGGCGATCGCAGCCATCGGCCCGGCCATCGCCATGATCGCGCTCCAAATGCAGCTCGGCGAGATTTCCGGCCTCGTCCGCTCCAACATCCAGCTCACGACGCAGACGCTCAAGGCCATCCGAAACGAGCAATGGGCAGAGCTTGAAGGGCTGGCGGAGTCCGTCGATGAGGCAGTCAAGGAGACCCGCGAACTCGACGCCATCACAGACTCTGTCTGGGAGCCCATCGCTCCCAGTGGTCCCAACATCCGCAAGCAATTGAAGCTGTATCGCAAGAACGTGGCAGGCCATGTCCAGGAACTCGGGAAGCTGGACGGTCGCGCTCGCCGCCAGTACCTCGAATCCAACGCCGAAGCAATCGTCTTCGACACCTACGCGCTTCTCAGCTCACTCAAGACCCACGCGGAGTACCAGGCTGTCCGAGCTGCTCTCGCCAGAACACGAAGCACCAATGACGAGAGCGAAGCGCAGCTCTTCGACCGGATCGCTCGGAACACTCCCGTCGAGATCGACGAGTCGCTCTCCGAAATCAGATCGCTGACCGAGTCACTCGTGCGCGAGTTGCGGATCATCGCCGAACTCCCCGGCCGCGCTACCGTGCCTCTCACGAAGAAGCGGAAGGACGCAAAGGCTTCTCAGCTCACTTGCAGGCAGCTCCTCGAAGCGATCGACCCCTTGGCCGAGATGCTCCAGCCAGCAGTCGATATGCCAGCAGTACCAGCGGCCGTATGCGCACCCGAGGGGCTTGAACTCGATCCGTACCTGCATATCCTTCGGTGGTTCCTTGAGGACGGCGAGACACTTCGCGGCGTGGCCTTCCCATACGAAGTGGGAACTCACAACTTCGCTGGAGTCGTGCCAGCCATTCTTGCTAAGCGGGTTGATGCGACCTGGGACGCGCTCGCGCCAGGAAGGGCCAGTGCCATCGTTGAGAAGTTCGCGTCGAGCACCTTCGTAGCGGTCACAGACCGACGGATCGTCACCGCCAACCCAGGGAACCTCCTAAAACGAGGCGAACTCGGCCCGATCTACTCCCTGGATGAGGTGCGTAATGTGCGCGGTCGCTCGCACCGCGGAACGGGCGTCCGACGCACTATCGACGTGGCCACAGAGGAGCGCGATCTGCACTGGATGTTCCCCGACTCCGCGGCGCACGAGGACATCGACAGCCTGGCGGCGGCCCTCGCCGAAGGAACGCCCCACGCGGTTTCGGCCCCGACAGCGATTGAGCGACTCGCCGCAGCAGACTCCGCCGTCGACTCCTAGAGACTGTGCGAGGGAGGCATGAGTGAGCAGGAAGGCTTCCGGCCGACGGGTGGCCGGGCAAAGAGCGGCAGGTGCGCGCTGTGTGGCGCCCGGGCAAAGCTCACCAAGGCACACGTGCCACCGAAGGCTGCGTTCAACAGAGGGAGCTTCTCTTGGGGAGGCACGACAGCAGACGACCGGCTTGCCCACGGGCGGCCACGACTCGGTGGCGCTAGCCTGTACGCGCATTGCGAACCCTGCCGGGCAGCCACATCCCCCTGGGATGACGAGTACATTCGGTGGGCGTATACCTTCGCGGACAACCTGCTCCACTCCCAGTGGAAGGGTGAGCGGACTCATATTGAAGGAAAGCTCAGTGAGGTGCGCCCGGGTCGATTCATACGCTCTGCGCTCGCAGGCATGACAGCGCTGACCCCGAAACTCATCGATTCACACCTTGACCTGGTCGAGGCAGTGCTGCACGGAGTCGCCGCACCACCGCCCGAACGCATCCGATTCTTGGCGGCGATCGCGCCTGACGGAGCGGCGGCGGTCCTTGAGGGAGCGCACGAGGGCTTGGCGGTGCAGCTGTCGCGGGACGATCGAGGGGACCGTGGATGGACCACAGCGACCACACCGACGATTTCTGCCGTGATTCACTTCCCTCCGTTCAGCTTGCTGCTTGCGGATCGCCAGCTGGTGAGCGCATTGCCACATGCCGACTGCACTGACTGGTTAGAACTCGGGGTCGAAGACCTCGCAGACGTGTCCTTGGCGCTTCCCGTGGTCGATCTGCCCCGAACTCCAGACGCGCCGGTTCCTGTTTCGATGCTTCGGTTCATTGAGGCGCGAGCCTGATCCACTGCCGGAACAAGGTCCGGTCACGACGCGTCGGTAGCGGTTGGCCTAGACCCGACGGCAGAGCGGGAGTGCGGCGGCGGTGAACGCGGCGGCTTGCTGCCCGACGAGGAGCCGAGTTTCGCAGGAGGCCTGGATCGCCGCCTGCTCGATGGCGGCGACGGCGGCGTCGAGTTCCTCGACGGTGGGCGCGGACACAGCGATGAGACCGGTGTAGCGGAGGATGCCGTGGCCGGCGGTGAGGTCGGCTTCCTGCTGGAGCACGTCGTGGTACTCGGCGGTCTGGGAGGCGTCCTCGATCTGGCCGATCTTCGCGCGCTGGGCCTGGTCGGAGATGTGCTCGACCTTCTTCTTGCGAATGTCGCGAGCAGCGGCATCGGACCGCATCGGCGTGCAGATCAGCGAGAACGACCGCTGGATGCCGGTGGACAGCAGCACCGGCGATAGGAATCCCGGATACACCAGCGACCGCGGCCACTCGCTGACCCAGAGCACCGCGTGGTGGGCGGAGTCGGTGCGCAGCTTGCCCCAGGTCTCGGTGACGGCGACCGGACCTGCGGTCGCGAGGGATTGGCCGAGCCTGCCGTGCCGTTCCAGAGTGGCGGCAATGGCCGGGTCGTAGGCCGAGCGCAGCATCACCGCGATCTGCCCCGGTGTCAGCCAACCGGACGGCGAGAGGTCGGCGGAGCGCAGCGCGGCGACGAGCGTGTTCATCTCTTGCCGCAGCACGGCGGCGGCACCGCGTATCCCGCCGCCAGCAGTCCTGATCTGCCGAGCGCTGGTCTTCATGTCCAGTGACAGAGAGAGTGTGGTGGCGTGGCGTTCGCCGGCGGGTCCAGCACGGTCGATGAGCTCGGCGTACGTGTCTGCCGCCCACGAGCCGTCCGGGGTGCCGTGGGTGGCCCACCATTCGGCCAGTCCGGTGCCGGAGTCAGGGAGGGTGCGTTCGAGGACTTGCAGCGTCGCGACCCGCCCGGACCGGCAGACGGTGGCCAGCACACGCCCCCAGGAGCTGACGCGTCGTTCCTGCTCGCCGGGATCGAGGAGCACGAATGCGGGATGGGTGACCTCGCACACCACGGTCAACGTGGCGGCGTGGGGGTCGTGGATCATCCCGGCCCCGGCCCCGGTGTCGGGGTCGGTGTACTCGCGAAGTCGCGCTATGTCGCCGGGCAGTGCGAGGGTTCCGACGGGGCGTGGGACGACGATCCTGCGCCGGTACAGCAGTTGCCCGCCGGTGGTGCGCCACAGCCACCAGCAGGCGATGGGCAGCCACTCCACGATCGGCCGACCTGCGATGGGTATCCAGGTCAGCGCGGCGGCGAGTACCCAGATGGGGGCGGTGTAGGCGAGCAGCATCCCGCCGCCGGCGTAGAACGCGCCGATGAGCGTGGCTCCGCCGATGGCGAGCGTGATGAGCTGGGTCAGCGACAGGCCGAGGAGGACACCGCGGCGGGTGAGGCGGGAGAACTTCACCGGCACCAGTTCGCCCGCGGTGGGACGGTCGTGGTTCGTGCTGCTCATCGTCTACTCCTTCGGTGGGCGTGGCGTGGGCGGCGAGGGCTGCTTCGGCGTGGGCGGTGACGGGTCGCTGCTCGGCGGGCGCGGCGCGGGGCTCGACGCCGGCAACGCTGGTGACGCTGCGGGCGACGGCGGTGTCTGCGCGGCTGCGTCGGCAGCATGCTCGCCCTGGGCTCCCAGCGCGGTTCCGGCCTTCGGCCCGGCGGTCGCGGCTCCCTTGGCGACGGTCGCCCCGACAACCACTCCCGCGGCGACGGGACCGGCTGCGGCTGCTCCGCCTCCGCCTGCTGCGGCACCTGCTCCGCCTGCCGCACCTCCGCCGCTAGCGGCGGGCGTCGATGCCGGGGTCTTCGGCGGCGGTGGCGTGCTGCTCCCGCTCCCGCTGCCAGAGCTTCCGCCCGCGTTCCCGCCGCTACTGCTCGTGCCGTCGAGAACCTTCTTCGGGTCCCCGCCGCCTTGCGGCATGCTTGGGACTGGGATCGGTCGGTTGAGGGCGCTCTTGGCGTCTTGTTCGGAGCCGATCGCGTGGTACATGTCGAACCCGACAAACGCGATGAACTTGTAGGTGAGATACGGGGCGAACGCGGCCATCGCCATCAGTACGATCCCCGCGATGGGATCGCTTACCGAGGCCAGGTCCGCATCAATCGGCGCGGACACTTGAGTGATCGCGACCAGGAACATGACGACGAGGACGAGTTTGGAGCAGATCAGCGCGACGACGAACATCGCCCACTTTCCGATCCATCCTCGCGAGGCGTCCCACGACGCGCCTGAGAATGCGAGCGGGGCGAACACGACTGCGACCAGCAGTAGCGCCTTCCTCACGAGCAGGGAGAGCCACACGATGGCTGCGGCGGTGATTGCGAGGCCGGCCATGAAGATTGTGATGATCGCTCCTACGCCGGGGGCGGCGATGTTGATCCCGACCAGTCCGGCCGCGAGGAGGGCGATCTTGTCGCCCATCGACTCGGTCGTCTCCCCGGCTGCCTGCACGATCCCGATGCACAACTGGTCGACGACCTCCAGCAGCAGAGCCGTGAGCGTGATGACCACGAACGATCCGAGGACGGACTTCGCGAGCCCGAGCGCGGCGCGGGTCAGGGCGGTGGGGTCGCGGCGGATCAATCCGGTGATGAGTTGGAGACAGAAGAAGATCAGCATCACGAACACGGCGATGCCGAACAGCAGATTATAGACGGCCACGTAGCCGGGGCGGGTGACATCCACCAGCGTGGTGGTGTCGAACACCGACCAGACCGCTTCGAACAGCCACCCGGCGGCGGCACCCATCGCCTGGGCAAGCCAGTCGAACGGGGCCGCGACCAGAGAAGCGGCCCCTTCACCGACGGCATCGCAAACCGAGGAGATCACGGGAACGTCGCACACGCCCATCACGAACACCAGCTTTCGACGATGGGGGCGGTCAGACCTGCTGGCCGACGTTCCAGAAGAAGTTGATGAGCGTCACGGACGCGCCGCAGATCACCGCCGCGCCGCAGGAGACGAGGACGCCGAGCTTCCCCCGGCTGGCGAGGTGCGGGTTCGAAGAGTTCGCGCCGAAGCCCCACACGATCGCGGACACGATCAGCGCCAGGACGGAGAGGATCAGGCCGATGGTCATCACCGCACCGACGATGGTGCGCAGCTGATTGATGCCCGGCAGCCCGTCGGTGTTGGGGTCGATGTTGATGTCCATCGGCACCAGCAGTGGCGCGGACAGGGCGGTGGTGAGCAGATCGAACACGGTAGGTCTCCTTGACGACGGGCGGCCCGCCCGCGAACTCGCAGACGGGGTACACGCGACAGGTGCGCGCTCGTCGCCGTCCCCGTCGGTGGCCGCCCGTAGCCTTGGGGTATCTGTGCGTCGCTCGCCCGCACGGGACCGCCGGATCGAGAGGTGCAAGGAAGATGAGTCAGTACGGGGTGGACTACCTTCAGCGATTGCGTGCCGCCGTTGAGAAGTTCGAGGAAGCCTTCGACGCCTGGATGAGCACTCAGGTTGAGTCGGATCACATGTCGGCACGCGGCCTCTTTCCTACTGTGTGGACAAAGGAAGGCCAGGATCAGAGCGAGGTTCAACGTCTCGAACTCGGTGTCGCGGAGGCTGCTGGCCTGGCAGCGAGCGCAGTGTCAGTGACCGGTGCCTACATTGGGATCGCGGGTCTCGGAGCGATCGACCCAATCTCCAACTGGTCATTCATGTCTGCACCCAAGGCCCCCATCGCGCCTCGGGACATTCGGACTACTACCGCCAACGTCAAGGGCAGGCTCGACGCGATGATCGTCGACGCCGAGTCACGTACGGACTCTGACCTTCCGACCTTCGCTCCCGCACAGTTTCACCCCGTGGTCTGGGCTGGTGCCTCCGCCCATTGGACGACGCATCAGTACCGAGTTGCAGTTCGTGAAGCGGCCGAAGGACTCACGGTCCACTGGAAGGAACGTCTCGGCAGGAACGATGTCGATGACACGGTCTTCTGGCAGCAGACGTTGTCCCCAGGCGCACCTGAACCGGGCAAGCCGAAGCTCACCTGGCCGGGAGGGTCGGATGACAAGACGGTGAAGAGCATGCGCGGTGGTCTTGAGCCGCTCGCGAAGGCACTCAACGCGCTGGCCACTGGTCTGAACCTCACGGTCCGCAACGTGACGACCCACACGCGCACTGAACTGTCCGAGCAGGAAGCGATGGAGCGCCTTGCGGCGTACAGCTACCTCGCGCGCCTGCTCGACCGGTGCGAAACAGCGAGCGCCGACGCGGAGGAGTCGAACCAATGACCGCAACGCTACAAACTCGACCCGACCGTGAGTAGCCAGTTCATCCAGGCCACGCCGCCTCCGGCGAGGACGGCGGCACCGACGGCGACCAAGACGCCGATTCGTCCCTTACTGGCGGTGGCGTAGTTGCCGTGTGCCGTTGCGATGGCCCAGACGATCGCTGAGACGATCAGCATTAGGACGGCGACGATCAGGACGAACGTCAGGAGCGCGCCGACCACGGCGCGGAGGTCTCCGATGCCGCCGAGCCCGTCGAAGTCGGGGAAGACGCCCATCGTCGATCACCCTGCCTTGACTGTGACGTGGAGGTGATCGAAGTGGCCTCCGGTGATGGAGGCGGGGTCGTGCATGCCTCCGCCGTTGTACGGACGCCAGCCCTCGCTGTCGCGGGCGACAGACCAGATTTGGCCTTGCCAGATCAGGTACTCGACGCCGAGCACGTCGGCGTTGTCCTTCATCCAGTTGGTGACCTTCCAGCCGTCGTCGAGCTGTGCCGGGGTGGGTCGCTGGCCTATGCGGTTGCCGAAGGTGATGTCGCACGCCCGCCCGAGGGGATGCTCGGACTTCGTGCCGGGGCGTGGTGAGTAGCAGCCCCAGCCGGTGTCGGGAAACGCGGCGAGGGTCTGCTGGTAGAGGTGGAGCATGCGGGCGGTGATCTTGCCCGAGCTGGTGGGATCGTCGACGAGCCGGTCGGGGTCTCCATCGACGCCGGTCGGCGTGCCCGTGTTGGTGTTGTTGCAGGCGGCGGGTGAGCCGCTGGTCGCCGTCGGCAGGTTCGCGGCCCCGTGCTGGTTGAGCCAGGCGGCGGCGTCGATGGCCTCGCCGTTCGTGCCGCCAGGCCGGACCTCGAAGTGGAGATGTGCTCCGGTGCTCATGCCCGAGGAGCCGACATCGCCGATGTGCTGTCCGGCGTTCACGCGGTCGCCGGGGCGGACGTGGATGCCGCTCTGCCACATGTGCGCGTAGGCGGTAGCGACGGTCTGGCCGTCGATGGTGTGCCCGATGACGATGAGGCCGCCGTACCCGCCGGAGAACTCCGCGACGGTCACGGTGCCGTCAGCGGCGGCGAGGATCGGCGTGCCGTCGGGCGCTGCGAAGTCGGTGCCGGTGTGCATCTTCCGCTCGCCGGTGATCGGGTGCACCCGCATCCCGAACGGCGAGGTCAGCACCCAGGTGCCCTCGGGCAGCGGGAACACCACCCGCGACGATGAGACTGCCGAGCCACCGACACCAACCGGAGTACTGCCGCCGCTGGTGAGGGCGGCGAGGATGCTGTCAGCGACGGGTGCGTAGTTGCGGTATCGGTCGGGGTAAGCGGAGACCTCAACAGCTTGGGCGGCTTCGCCGGGGTCCATCTGCTGCCAGCCGGGGATGTCAAGCAGTCCGCGCGGCGAGGGGTAGTTCGGGCCGGTCGGCCCGCCGAAGAACGCTCGCGCCTGGTACTGCGGGTCCATCAACTCTGCGACCGACCCCCACCCGGATTGGGGGCGCATCTGGAACAGGCCGAGTGAGTCGTGGTCGCCGCCGTTGCCGTCGTTCGGGTAGTTCGCCGATTCCGGGTAGGTGCCGGTGTTGGTGAGCATTCGTAGCGTGGACTCGGTGAGCGCGGCCATTAGCGCGATCTTGACTCCCGGCTTGCCCACGTCGGTGATGCCGTTGCCGACGGAGATGATCGTGGCCGCGTGCGTGAGTTGCTGACGATTCAGGGTGAAGGTCTCGCCGTTCGCGGTGGTGACGGTGAGCGAGTCCGGGATCGGGCCGAGGTTCACCGTCCCGGCAGGGGTTGCGCAGTAAGCGGCAGCAGGGTTCATCAGCACCCCGACCCCGAGGAGCGCTGTGGCTGGTGCGAAGAACAGCAGCACCAGGGCTGCGGTGGCGGCTTTACGGAACACGACGCCGACCCCTTCAGCGCAGTGGGTTGTCGAGCTGCGACAGCCTCAGCAAGTGGCAGGTCGGATAGGTCGGTGCGCAGACGACGAACACGGTGAACGCGACCGGATGCTCGCTGGTGACCGGCTGCCCATTCCAGACCCCGGCACGATGCCGAGTGCCCTCAATCGTGACCGCCGTCGTTCCCGCCGCGAGCTGCCCCGGCTGCGCCTGCGCTACCGCGTCGGCCCACGCGTCGGGGACGTACGCGGCCTCGATGCTGAGGTGCTGGCGGGTGGCGTACTGCCGCAACTCGATCCAGGCGTCCCGGGTCGGCAGATACGTCGCCACGTCCGAAGCCAGCCCGGCTTGCTCGTCCCCGCTGGGGTCACCGACTGCGAGGATCGCCGAGGTGTAGTCCAGCGGCCACAACCCCGAAGCCGTGTCCCACGCGAACAGCGTGGACGCGACACCCTGAGCGGAAGTCACGGGATCGGCCGAACGCGGGACCGCTTGAACCTGCGGTGGTCGCGGCGTGCTCGGTACCAGCGTCGGCGGTGCTGTGGTGACCGGTCCGGGCTCCGAGTCGGGATCGGGACTGGTGTTGTTGCGTGGGCCGGTGAGGAGTCCGTAGACGCCGATACCGGCGAGGAGCAGCAGGACGATGCCGGCGGCGATGAGGGCGACGAGTCGGCGGCGGTTCCGGGGATCAGTGGGTGCAGGGCTCATGCCGAGCAGGTGCGCACCCGGCGCCCACGCTCGCGGTCAGAGTGCGCGGAGTCGGGGGCGCTCCGTCGTGCCTTCGCGGGCGGCTCGGAGTGCATCGGCGAACCGGGCGGTACCGTCGGTGGTGGTGAGGAAGTTCTCGAACTGCTCGTCGGTCAGCTCGGCTGCGAGGGTGTCGGCGTCGTAGTGGGTCCACCAGTTCGTCAGCTCGCCCCAGGTCTGGATGAACGCCCGGACCGGGTAGCGGACGGGCTGCCCTTCGTCGGTGATGACCGGAAGGGGCCGAGGTGGGGTGCGCTTGCCCTTCTTGATCGACTTCGCCTGGGCCACTGCGGCTTCGGCGCGAGCGTGCAGCTCGGCCTCGCGCCGCTCCCGCGCGGTGGTGTCGGCGTCGCGGATCGCTTGGTAGATCGGATGCACCGGGTCGCCGGCCTCGATCCGGCCCAACCCGGCGACAGCCTCGGCGCGCAGCGTCTCGGGCTGGGTGGGGTTGTTGGCGATGTCTTCGAGGTAGCCGATCTTCTCCAGCGTCGTGTGCGACGCGCCGCCGGGAATCATCGCCGCCGCTTGCTCGCGGGTCTTCCCGAGTGGCCCGCTCGACGGTGGTGCAAAGTTTGCACCACCGTCGTCTCCCGGCTGGTTGTCGCTGCTGAACTGGGTGGCGGACTTCCGTCGGGCGGCGTCTTCGGCCATGACCTGCTTGATCTCGCGGTAAAGCCCGGCGGCTTCGAGCTGGGTGTAAGGCTTGTGGAGCATGTTGTCGTCCTGCTCGGCGAGGAGCTGCCCGAGCCGGTCGGACAGGCCACTGCGAACCCACACGTTGACGGTGCGCCAGCCGAGCTTCTTGATCGCGGCCAGGCGTCGTGCCCCGCACACGAGCACGCCGTCGATGGTGATCGTGACAGGTTGCAGCAATCCGTCCCGGTCGATGGACGCGGCGAGGGCGTCGATGTCGCCGAGGTCGGCGCGGTGCCGTGTGCCGATAAGGATCGAATCGACGGTGCGGTCGAGCTGGATGCTGCCGATCTGTGGCTCGGTCATGACGGCTCACAGCCTCCACCACTCGGAGCCGCCAGAGCGAGCGCCAGGATCAGATCGTCGTCGCGGAGCAGCAGGTCGAGGGTCTCGCCCAGCAGCAGCCGCAGCAGGATGCCGCGTCCGTTGCTGGTCGCCGCGTAGGCCGGATGCGGGTTGCCGAGCAGCGCCTTCAGGAGCGCGGCCCAGGAGCGGCGCGGCAGATCGAGCAGCGCCCGCGCGTGCCGATCGCGGCGCAACGCCTCGTAAGCGGACTGGCGGGTGCCGGCCTTCATCAACGCCCCGTAGACGTGCTCGACAGCGGCCCGAGCGGTGTCGGTCGGCCAGTCGAGCAGGCACAGCATCGCGATGGCGTCCTCGGCCGCCGATCCAGCGGACATGCACGCCTGTGCCGACTCGAGCCCTTCGCGCGGTTCCGGTTCAAGGTCGCTGGGACGCAGGTCGGTCGTGTGGAACGCGGGATGGTAGTCGGCCAGCGCGGTGTCGCGTTCGGAGAATCGCTCGGGGTCGTGGAATGCCGAGACGTGGGCGCGGCGCGCCTGGTGCACCGAGCAGAGCAGCCCCTGGGCGCGTTCCTCGTAGACGCAGGTGATCCGCACCGCGTGAGTGATGATCGCCCACGGGTCGTTGGCCTCGCGGGTCGAGCGGTACTGCATCGCGTCGAACGCGGCCGTGACCGCTTCCCAGGTGTCGAGCTTGTGCTTGCGGGCCAAGGCTCGGTACTTGTCGGCGGCGAACTCCATCAGGTCGCGTGCCACCCGGTCGTGAACCCACGCGTTCTCGCCGCCCTCGTAGAGACGGTTGAGCAGGGCGCGCAAGCCCTCGCTGGTGGTGAAGTCCTCAGCCCCGCAGGCTGTGAAGTCGTTGCTGGTGCTGGTCGTTGTGGTCATGGTGTCGGCACCTCCTGACAGGCAGGTGCACACTCGCTCCCACGAGTGCGTCCTGCGTCCCGATGCCGTCTGGACCATGACCTGTCACCACGCTCAGCTCATCGAGACCCCGGACCGCGACAACTGCGACGACGGGGCGCTGCTGCGCCCGAACGCCGAGATCGGCGGCAACCGCCGGGCACGATCCCCGATTCGGCGGACTCCGGCACCGAGCGGGGTGCGAGTGCGGCGTGCCAGCTCGGCCTGGAAGTCGAGACCCCGCCCGGCGGCGTGCGCCGAGCGACGGGCGATCAGGTCGGTCGGGCGCACCCACTCCACGCCCCGCCCGCGAACGATCACGTGCTCCTTGTCGCCGCGAGCGACCTGCGCGGCCCGCACCGCCTCCGGCGCACCCGTCGCCTCGACAGGCTCGGGACGCTCACGGGGCTCGTCGGCCACCAGCCGGGCCGGATCGGGCGCAATCGTGCTGTTCTGCTGCGGGGTGTCGGTGGTGTTCATGGGGTCGTCTCCTCCCGCTCGTCGGCGGTATCGGTTGTGTCGGTCAGGTGCGCGACGGCGAACCAGCGGCCCACCGTCGAGGGATGCACGCCCAGCTCGCGAGCGATCCGTTTGTTCGACCAGCCCGCCTCCCGCAGCTCCCGCCCCCGGGCCCGCCGATCCGTCGCCGCGGTGCCCTCGTCATGAGCGCTCAGTTCTGCGTCGCCGGATAGCAGCGCTGGCATTGCCTCGGCTGCGACCGTCGAGAACGAAGCGACCGCCGGAGCCTTCGTGTCGGTTTCCGGAGTGCGGGTGAGGATGACGGTGAGGTGGGTGATCGCGAGCAACACGACGGGCGGCACCGCAGCGACCGAGGCCGCGAGGATGCGCGGCACGTCCGCGTCGGCGGCGACGACGGCGTGGATCGCGTTCGCAGTCACGGAGAGCAGAGCCCCGCCGACCAGCAGCGCCCACGGGTACCAGGCCGAGCGCTGCCCGGCCAGCGCCACGACGGCGACCGTGGCGACGACGATGATTCCGTCCACGATCAGCGGCCACGCCCACGCCTGCCCGGCACCGATCCCGGAGCGCGCGGCCAGATCGGCCAGGGAGGTGAACGACAGCCAGAACGCGCCAGCAGCGATGAACACCGTCCCAGCCACCGCTGTCATGGCGGCCCAGCGTCGTGCTCCGATCTCACGCGTCACAGCCCCGCCCTCCCCGACGCCGTGAACGGCGGGGTTTCCGAGCGGCTGCACCACCGATCCGCGCTCTGAGCCCGGATGGGCTTGGCCTCGGATGCGGGCTGGATGGCTCGGTAGGCGGAGCGCACCGTCGTGGCGATCTCGCGATCGCTCAGGCCCGCCGAGTGTGCCGCAGCGCCCAGCGCATCAAGTGTGGCTGCGGGTGAGGTGCCGTTCTCGGCGAGGCGACAGGCGGCCCAGAACAGCCCACGGTTCCGCTCGCCCTCACCGCGCCCAGCAACCCAGGCCGCCAGCCGCTCAGCATCCACGACCATCGCACCGCCGTTGGCGCGTGCCGGGGCGACGGGGCGCGGGTCGAGGAAGTCCCGTAGCCGACCCGCGTCCACAGGGCCGACCGAGCGCGCGGCGACATCGGCGACCTGGTAGCGCCGTACGCTGCCGCCAATGATCCGCTGGGAAGGAGGAGCGATGATGTAGCCACCGTCGCCCCGGAAATCGACCCCCACGCCTGCCGCCTGCCACGACCGCTGCTCACTACCCGGTGTCGCCGGGAAGTACGCATGCGTACCCCCGGTTGGTGTGCGCACCAGCAGACCCGCTCCACTGACGAGCCCCGCTTCGACGGCGCGCTCCCATGCGACGCGACCGTCGTTGGGGCCGTGGACATCGACGTCTACGACGACCACGCCTGATGCTGCGCCGGTCGGGATGCCGATGTTCGCGTTCGGTGTGTGCGACCACCACGCGGCAACCTGCGCCAGTTCGCTGCTCGCGTCGAGGAACCCACGGCGGGTAAGCGGACGCTTGCCCTCGACGAGGCACGGGAACACGGGCACGCCAGCCGCTGCGAGGGTACGCGCCGCGACCGGCAGGCTTGGCAAGCGATCCACGCGAATCAGCGCCGCCAGGACATCGTATGCTTCGGGCATCACAGCCCCCGCCCTGCGAGCTCCGGCACCGGTGCATCACGCGGACGATCAGCCTCCACCGCACGCGTGGCCGTGCGGGAGGTGCGCGGACTGGGCGTATCGCGTTCGGGGCCGGGCGGGGTGCCGTCGCCGACTTGGAGCGTGTCGAGCCGGACGAGGATCGCCAGCGCAGTCTTGCGCACTCGCTCGCCGGTGGCCTGCACCACCTGGGCCGGCTCTTGGCCATCCACGCGGGCGGCCCAGGTCGAGACGTACGGGATGGTGTATCCGGCGGTGTCCATGCCGTGCGCGGCGCCGATCATCAGCGCGACGGACTCGGCTTCGACCTCGCAGATGCCGCGATGCTGACGTGCTTCCTCGTCGCTCGGATGGTGCATCACAACGTGCGCCAGCTCGTGCGCGAGGGTCTTGACCTGCGCGGCAGGGTCCATGTTCTCCCGCACCGCGACCGTGCGCGCCTCGTAGTCCGTGACGCCGTTCGCACCGTCGATCACCCCCTCGTGCGGCACCCGCAGCACCTCAAACCCGGCGACGTGAATCTGCCCGGCCAGGCCCTCCCACAGGCCCGACGGTGCTTCGCCTTCCAGCAGTGTCGGGGCGGGCGTCACGGGTAGCGGTTCGCCGTCGGTCTGGGATGCGTCCCACACATACGCGGGTCGCGCGCCGACCATCCGCGAGCGCACCACCTCGCCGGCCTTCGGCTTCTCCTTCGGCCCCAGCCGCCGCCACGAGCCCGCATCGGCAGGCGTCGCTGTGGCGAACCGGCCTGTCACGGGCGCGAAGATCATGTACCCGGATTGACCCTTCAACACCTGACGGCCGAGTTGCTGCCACTGCCGGTATCCGGCGACCAGGGTTGGGAACGGCTCCGGTACATGGCCTGCCTCGAATGCGGCCTCGTGCTGCACCCAGATCAGCATCGTGTTGTTGAACGAGCGGCTGCGGAACCGTGCCGCGAACGCCAGCGCCTGCGCCCAGTCCTCGCCCGAGACCAGCGTCTCAACTGCGCCGGTCAGCTTCTCGTGCAGCTCGTCGAGCTTCGCCTCCCGCGCCGCTCGAGCGTCTTCGTTCGATGCCATGCTCCGGCCTCCTCTTCGGCGGGCCGCAACGCGAGTGCGCGCGGCGGTACACCTGCCAGGTGGGCGCGAACACCCGCGACCGTCACGTGGGTTGGACACCTCTTCACCTCCCTCCTGCAACGCGAGCCGAAACCGAGACCCAACGTTGAGCATGCTCAAAATGTCCCGGAGTCCTGTTCTAACATCGACCGTTGAGCATGCGCAAGCCTTGATTTGTGCATGCTCAACGAGTAGGTTTGAGCATGCACAACCACCCTCCGGGGTGGATCACATCGATGCCTTGCCCGTCGCGAAGGGAAGGGGGTCAGTCACCATGACCGAAGACGAGAGCCAGGCTGCGGCCGAAGACCTCGCCAAGCGCCTGCGGCTCCTGATGGACGTCGCCGTCGCCGAGTCCGGCTCCGAACCGACCTACTCGCAGATCGCGGACTACCTCAAAGAACGAGGCACGAACCTGTCCCGGTCGCGCTGGACGTACATGGTCAACGGCCACCGCTACGTCAAAGACCCCGCTGTCTTCGAGGGACTGGCGGCGTACTTCGATGTCGATGCCGCGTTCCTTGCGGGCGAGGACGGTGCCGCCACGCCCGAGAAGGTCTCTGCGCAGCTCGACCTCGTTCGTTCCATGCGGGCAGCGAAGGTGAAGTCCTATGCCGCGCGCACCCTCGGCGACATCTCGCCGAAAGCACTCCAAGCCATCACCAAGTTCCTGGATGAGGAAATGACACATATGCCCGAGCACTGACGGGTATCGCGCGACACGGAAGCCGATACCGGTCCTGCTCTCCACCGAGAGGGGCGAACCGTGAACATCGAACAGACCGTATCGGCGGCCGTCGCGGGCCTTGAACTCGGCAGCACCTTCACCCTCGACGACCTCCTCGACGCCGTCCAAGACCGACGGCACCGCAGGCTCCGTGTCGTCGAGCTCGCCGGGCTCGACACCCACGACGGCATCTGTGCGGTCTGGCTCGTGACGGACACCGAAGACATCGTGCTCCACGCGCGCAGCGACTCCGCACTGCACCGCCAGCAGTTCGTCCTCCACGAGTTCGCCCACATGATCCTCGGTCACTGCGAAGGCGATGACTGCGCGGACGAGGATGTCCTGTTGCCCAACGTCCCGGCCTACACGCGCGGTCGCCTGCTCAAGCGGCAAGACATCGACTCCGAGACAGAGATCGCTGCCGAGTCCCTCGCCGATCGGCTCGCCGCGGGCATCCGAGGATCGGTGTTCACCGAGTCCCGGTACTCGGAGATATTCGGATGATCCAGATGCTCGTCGCGACGCTCATGTGGGCGCTCGTGGCGAGCCTGCTCATCTTCCGCCGCAAACGCGCAGACCGAAGCATCACCCACGCCGCCCTCACCATCGCTGTAGCGATGACGCTGAACGTAGACGCCATCTACACCGCCACCGACCCGCTCCTCGGCGGAACGAACACCGCCACCCTGGTCGCAGACGCTCTGCTGATGACCGGACTGTTCTTCCTCGGCCGCGGCGTCATGAAGACCGGTGAGTACCGACCGCGGCTCGTCCGCGCCGCGGTCGGCGTCCCCGTGCTCGCGATCTCGCTGCTCGCGATCATCGTGACGTTCCTGTTCATCGAACACGGCACGACCACTACCCAGTTCATGAGCGACCTTGGGGCTCAACCCGCGACGGCGGCCTACTCGATCATCAACTTCGCCTACTGCGGCCTCATCATCGCCACGATGATGCTCCTCGCCGCCCGACGATACCGGCACAGCCCCGGCATCCAGCGCCTGCCCACAGGACTGCTGACCCTGGGATCGGCATTCGGTGTCGCGCTGTGCCTCGCTGTGATCGTCATGGATATCGCTCACGTCACCGGCCAGCTCGACCTCATGCACGCACTCCAACCCACCTACGGACCGCTGTCTCTGCTCACGTTCCTGTTCCTCTGCGCCGGTTTCGCCGCGCAACCGGCCGTTCGCCGCGCTCAGCACTACCTGCGCGGCAAGCGCACCGCTGCCCTCGCCGCGCAGCTCGAACCGCTCTGGAACCGTGCGAAAAACGTGCGGCCAGGTCTGAGCCAAGCCGATCTCCACGCCACAAACGCGGAAGACCACGAAGGACGCCTGCACCGAGAGATCGTCGAAATCCGCGACGCGATGATCGACCCCCGCGTCACCTTCGACACCAGCAGAACCGAATGCACTCTGCTCGAACACGCCGAGAGTCACCTCCTCGGACGAGACAGGGCCGCCGCGCCACGAACCCAAAAGGAGGAGGACACCTCATGATCCGCAGCCTCGCGCTGGGAGCAGGGGTCGCGACGGCAGTCGCCGCGACCACCGGTTGGGCCATCGCACGGCGACTCACCGCACCCGTAAGCCCGCGCACGTTCGACCTGACCATCCGTGGTGTTGAACATGACGGTGACGGCGACCTGATAGTGCTCGACCGAACCGACCAGACCACCGCCGACGGCACCTACAATCTTTGGTTCGAGCACGACGGATGGGCTCAACTCTCAGCAGAGGTACTCGATCGCGGGCCAGCTCGGATCGCACGACGAGTGACTGGCACTGCACCCGGCTTCACTCCGAAGGTCGGCGACCGTGCCTCGTGGAGTGGCATCTACTACGCGACCCCCGCAGATGCAGGCCTGACCGCACGCGACATGACCATCACGACCTCCGCAGGAGGATGCCCGGCCTGGCGCATCGACGGCGACCCGTCGACCTGGGCGATCCACATCCATGGTCTCGGCAGCACCCGGGCCGGCACCCTCCGCGGCGTGCTCGCCGCCACCGAACTCGGCTACACCTCCCTCGTCGTCACGTACCGCAACACCGAAGAAGGGCCGCGTGTCGGCACCGGCCGATCCACCCTCGGCCACACCGAGACGGCGGACGTTGATGAGGCCATCGGATACGCCGTCCGACGAGGTGCCCGACAGATCGTGCTCTTCGGCTGGTCCATGGGCGCCGCGATCGCCCTCCGACTCGCCGACCGGCCCCGACACCACGGACTCATCACCGCGCTCGTGCTCGACTCACCAGTCCTCAACTGGACCGAAGCCATCAAAACGAACTGCATCCGCAGCGGGCTCCCGGCAGCGGGCGGCTACCTCGCCGTCCCGTGGCTCACCATCCACCCACTCGCTCACCCCATCGGCCTGCCCAGCCGCATTCCGATCCGATCCTTCGACTGGACCGCCAGAGCCGCAGAACTCACCACGCCCACGCTCATTCTTCACGGCACGAACGACGACTCCGTGCCGATCCAGCTCTCACAAGCCCTCCGAGACGCGCGCCCGGACCTCGTCGAGCTGGAGACCTTCGACGCCGACCACACCCTCTCGTGGAACTCCGACCCCGACCGGTGGCAGTCCACTGTCACGACCTGGCTCGCCGAGCGCGTCCCGCGCTGACGGTCGTCCCGCGCCCTCCACCGCGACCCCAACTCGTTCGGCCACGCCCGGACAAACCCAACTCAAGCCGTACCTCCGCCGGTATCATCGTGAGTGTTGGCCTGCCTGGGCCATAGAGCGAGGGAGGACCAACGTGGCTGAGCCGTGGCTGTCCGCAGACGACATCGCCGCCCACCTCGGGGTCACCAAAGACACCGTCTACACCTGGATCGCCGAAAAGGCCATGCCCGCCCACAAGATCGGCCGCCTCTGGAAGTTCCAAGCCAGCGAGATTGACGAGTGGGTACGACGAGGCGGCGCCGCGGCCTCGCCCGACCCCTCCCCGCCAGGGTGAGCATCTCGCTCATCTTGAGCCGCCACTGACGCTTGTCGGTGGTACCCCATATCCTGATCCACTGCCCAAGACCGGAAGGAGGCCCCGTGACAGATGCGACGACCGAGACGACGTTGACCCTCGCGACGCTCCGTGCGGGACAGCGCCTCCGTGGCCTGGTGCCGGGGCAGACCGTCACCTTGATTGCCATCGACCCAATCGATGCTGAGCTGTTCGAGGTCTTCTACCGTGACGACTCCGGTCGCAGCGGCGCCCGCGCGATCACCGACGGCGACGCCGCGCGGTTCGAGGTCGCCGGTGACTTCGACTCAGCTCCCGCCTATGACGCGGACCCGGACGAGTTCCGCCTCGCGGCCGAAGCGCTGCGGATCAAGTACGCGGCGCTCTACGATCCGATGGTCGCAGTCAACAGTTCCGATGTTGACCCACTCCCGCACCAGATTCGCGCCGTCTACGAAGAACTACTGCCGCGTATCCCGCTGCGTTTCCTGCTGGCCGATGATCCTGGCGCGGGCAAGACGATCATGGCCGGGCTGTATCTGAAGGAGCTGATCCTGCGCTCGGACTGCGAGCGGGCGATCATCGTCGCTCCCGGCGGTCTGGTGGAGCAGTGGCGCGAGGAACTCAGCCAGAAGTTCGACCTGCGCTTTGAGGTCTTCAGCCGCCAGATGGTCGACGACGCTCAGGGCCACAACGTCTTCGCGGAGCATCCGTTCCTGATCGCGCGCATGGACCAGCTCTCCCGAAGCGAAGACCTGATCGAGCAGCTCGGTGAGATCACGTGGGATGTCGTGGTCGTCGACGAAGCGCATCGCATGTCCGCCCACTACTCGTCCTGGGCCGGTGAGGTCGACGAGACGAAGCGCTTCAAGCTCGGGCGCCTGCTGGCTGAGACCGCGCACAACTTCCTACTGATGACCGCGACCCCGCACGCGGGCAAGGAAGAGGACTTCCAGCTGTTCATGTCGCTGCTGGATCGCGACCGATTCGAGGGCCAGTATCGCCAAGGCGTGCACCGCACCGACACCCACGGCCTGATGCGCCGCATGGTCAAGGAAGACCTGCTCACCTTCGAAGGCAAGCCGCTCTTCCCGGAGCGCAAGGCGTACACCGTCGAGTACGAGCTGAGCCCCGCTGAGCGCGACCTCTACGAACAGGTCACCGACTACGTCCGCACCGAGATGGGCAGGGCCGAGCGGATCGCCCAGGCCGGCGACAAGAAGCGTGGCAACAACGTCGGCTTCGCGCTCACCGTGCTGCAACGCCGCCTGGCCTCCAGCCCCGAAGCGATCTTGCGGTCCCTGGAACGACGCCAACAGCGCCTCGACTCGCGGCTGCGCGACATGCAACGCGCCACCGAAACCGCCCGCGTCACCGGCGCAAGCATCTCCGCGCCGGTGGACGACACCGAACTCCCAGCGTTCTCGATCGAAGACTTCGAGGACTTCGACGAAGAGACGACCGACGACGAGCGCGCCCAGTTCGAGGCGCAGGCCGACCAGGTCGTCGATCTCGCCACCGCGGCGCAGACCATCCCTGAGCTGCGGGCCGAGATCGCGATCCTTGAAGACCTCATCAAAGCAGCCCGCCGGGTCCGGCTCACCGATGACGACAAGAAGTGGGTGCAGCTGCGCACCATCCTCGACGAGCAACTCCTCACTCACGACGGCTCGGGCGAGGCCCGCAAAATCATCATCTTCACCGAGCACCGCGACACCCTCGACTACCTGCAAGCCAAGATCACGGCGCAGTTCGGCCGCGCGGACTCGGTCATCACGATCCACGGCGGCACCCGCCGCGAGGATCGCAAGACCGCCCGCGAGCGCTTCACCCACAACCCCGACACCGTGGTTCTCTTGGCCACGGACGCGGCCGGGGAGGGGCTGAACCTTCAGCGGGCGCACCTGATGGTGAACTACGACCTGCCGTGGAACCCGAACCGGATCGAGCAGCGCTTCGGCCGCATCCACCGCATCGGCCAGCGCGAGGTCTGCCACCTGTGGAACATGGTCGCCAAAGACACACGAGAGGGCGACGTGTTCACCCGCTTGCTGTCGAAGATCGACCAGATGTCGATCGCGTACAACGGCAACCTCTTCAACGTGCTCGGCGACGCCGACGCCTTCCACGAGCGTTCCCTGCGTGACCTGCTGATCGAGGCCATCCGCTACGGCGACCAACCCCAGGTCAAGGCCAAGCTCGATCGCATCATCGATGCCGGCGTCTCCCACGGGCTCGATGAGATGCTCGCCGAACGCGCACTCCACCCCGAGATGTTCAGCGCACTCAATCTCGATGAGGTCCGCGCAAGGATGGAGAGGGCCCGGGAACGCCGCCTCCAGCCCGGCTATATCGCCGCGTTCTTCATCCCGGCTTTCGAACGGCTCGGCGGACGCATCCGCAAGCGCGAGAAGGGACGCTACGAGATCACCCGCGTCCCGGCCCGCGTGATCGACGCCGCGCGGCGCCTCAACCGGTGGGCACCCGTCGCCGAGCAGTACGAACGCATCACCTTCGAACTCGCGCGCATGCACCCCGACGGTCTCGCCGACGCCGCACTCATCGCGCCGGGGCACCCACTCCTCCATGCCGTCATCGAAGCCACCATCGACGACCTCGGCCCCACGCTGAAGCAAGGCACCGTTCTCGTCGACCGCCGCACCAAGCAGGCGGAAGCTCCGATGCTGATATTCAGCGTCGAGCAGCGCATCGAGAACACCGCCACCGACGCCAATACTGTCTCTCACCACTTCGACTACCCGCTCCTCGAACAAGACGGCACTGTGACCGTCTCCGCAGCGCCGCCGTACCTTGACTACGACCGGCCCGAGCCAGGCGAGGTTGAAGCGATCACCGAGATCACCGGCAGCGACTGGGCACGGCAGAACCACGAGAAACTCGTACGCGCCTGGGCCTACCGCGAAGGTCTCCAGCCCCGCATGGACGAGATTAAGACACGCCTCGACATCGAAACCGCACGCACCCGGGCGCAGGTGAAGGATCGACTGCTGGCCGAGATCAACCACTGGGATCGCGAGCACAACCGGCTCGAAGCACTCGAACGCGCAGGAACCGTCGGCAGGCTGCGCGCCGAGACCGCGCTCATCCGTTCCCGCCAACTCGACGACCGGCTGAACCACCGGCTCGAACAGCTCAACGAGGCGACCAACCTTGTCGCAGTACCCGCTGTCATCCGCGGCGCCGCACTCGTCATCCCCAGCGACCTCCTCGCGACCGACGACGAGCCGGCGGCACAGACCTTTGCCCGCCAGACCGAGGAAGTCGAGCGCCGCGCGGTCGAGGCCGTACTCGCTGCCGAGCGCGCACTCGGACGCGAACCGGTCGAGATGCCGCGCAACAACCCCGGCTACGACATCCAGTCCACCGACCAGAACGGCTTCGTCCACTACATCGAGGTCAAGGGCCGCATCGAAGGTTCCGACACCTTCACCATCACCACGAACGAGATCACCTTCGCCCAGACCCAAGGCGAGCGACACCGACTTGCTCTCGTCGAGGTATCGGCGAGAGACGCGGAGCACGACCAGTTGCGCTACGTGAGCGACGCCTTCACCCACCTCGAACCATCCGCGACCACCCGTTCCTACAACGAGGTCTGGCGCGACTACTGGGAACGCGGAGGACCACCGCGATGACCCACACCTCAGACGACCAGACCGACGCCAGCGAGAGAAGCACCGTGACCAACGCACCCAAGAAGAAGCTCATTGAAGTCTCGCTGCCGCTCGAAAGCCTCAATGAGGAGACACGACGCGAGGGGACGATCCGCCAGTCGAAGCCCGCCTCATTGCACCACTGGTGGTCCCGCAAGCCGCACGTGAACGCACGCGCCGCCGTCTTTGCTCAGCTCGTCGATGACCCCTCTTCGCATCCTGACCGATTTCCAACATCCGAGTCTCAGGCCATTGAGCGGGCAAGGCTCCACCGGCTGATGGAACGCATTGCCACCTGGGAAAACTCTGGCGACCGTTTCCTCATGGAGGAGGCACGCGAAGAAATTCGTCGATCGAATGACGGACAGTTACCTGCTGTGCTCGACCCGTTCTGCGGTGGTGGGATCATCCCACTTGAGGCGCAGCGTCTCGGCCTTGAGGCCCACGCTTCTGACCTGAATCCAGTGGCCGTCCTCGTCACGAAGGCGCTAGTTCAGATTCCGCCCCTGGTGGCTGGCAGGGATCCGGTTTACCCCGGTGCTTCGTCTACTGCTATGAGCTGGGCGAGGATGGAAGGCTTTGCGGAAGACCTGAGCCGGTACGGAGCGTGGATGGCAGAGCGAGTCTGGGAAAAGGTCGGCGATCTTTATCCAACTGCCACAGGGCCCGATGGCAGCGAGTTGACGGTCATCGCTTGGAAGTGGGCGCGAACGGTATTGAGCCCAAACCCCGCCAACCGCATTCGGACACCTCTCGTAAGCACCTGGTGGTTGAGTACGAACAAGGGGAAGGAAGCATACGTCGTTCCGGAAGTCCGTAACGGAACGGTCGAATACACGGTGCGGCGCGATCGTAACGGCCCCAAAGGCGACGATGACTGGACGATTAAGCACGGCAAGGGAGCGAAGGCCGTAAGTGACTCAACTCCCTTCTCGTACGAGTATGTTCGGGAGGAGGGTCTCCGCGGCCGAATCGGGTTCGATCTCATCGCGGTCGCGGCGAAGAGCAAAGCTGGTCGAGAGTATCTTCCCCCGTCTGACCGTGACCGCGAGGCCGCCAACGTTGCACGCCCCGCGTCCGACCTTGAGATCGAGATGTCAACGGACTCGCGATGGTTCTCTCCGCCCGCGTACGGATACACGAAGTTCTCCGATCTGTACTTACCTCGCCAACTCACCATGCTGACTGCCTTCAGCGATACGGTCGCGGAGGTGCGCGCTGAGGTCCTTCGCGACGCTCAAGCCGCTGGATGGGAACGAGGCAATACTCTCGCTGACGCCGGGAGTGGTGCAATCGCATACGCCGACGCCGTCGCTACCTACCTTGCCCTGGCCATTGACAAGCTCGCTGACCTGAACAATTCCTTCTGCCGATGGGAACCGAAGGCGCAGTGTCCTAGGAACATGTTTGGCGGCCAGGCGATCGCGATGGCCTGGGATTTCGCGGAAGCCAACCCATTCTCGGGTGCGTCGGGATCGTTCCAGGTCGTAATCGAAGGAATGGTTCGGGCCCTGAGGAATCACTCGTTCTCCATCGGGGACACGCTGGCTGGCGTGATCGAACAATCCGATGCCTCTTCACGCGACTATTCGGGATACGCGATCGTTACAGACCCGCCGTACTACGACATGATCAGCTACTCCGACTTGTCTGACTTCTTCTATACGTGGCTTCGACGATCGCTCAGCGATGTCTACCCGGAACTCTTCCGAACGATGCTGACGCCGAAGACGGAAGAACTCGTAGCCAATCAATACCGACATGGTGGGCGAGAAGGGGCACGTGAGCGCTTCGTCTCGGGTTTCAATGCCGTATTCGGACGGATTCGAGCCACGGCAAATCAGGACGCACCGCTTCTCGTCTACTACGCTTATAAGCAGAAAGAGGGCAGCGACGGAGACGGCGCATCGAATGGCTGGTACACGCTTCTTGACGGCCTAATTGCAGGCGGTTGGGAAGTAACCGCGACCTGGCCTATGCGAACCGAGCGCGCCGGACGGTTGACCAGCCTTGGGGCCAACTCCATCGCTTCGACGATTCTTCTGGCATGTCGACCACGCCCGGCAGATGCGGCCGCAACCACGCGGCGTGCGTTCATTGCGACACTCAAAGCGACGTTGCCTGAAGCGTTACGGAAGCTTATGCAGGGTTCAATCGCGCCCGTCGATCTTGCGCAGGCTGCCATTGGGCCCGGAATCGGGGTCTTCTCGTCATACTCACGTGTCCGTGAAGCGGACGGCTCGGACATGAGTGTGAAAGACGCTCTGCTTCTCATCAATTCCACTCTGGATGAGGTTCTTGGTGAGCAGGAATCCGACTTTGATCCAGACACGCGCTTCGCGGTGAAGTGGTACCGACAGTACGGTTGGACGCAGGAAAGTTCCGGTATCGCCGACCAACTCGCACGGTCCTCTGACACCTCAATCAGCGCCCTCGAACGTGGTGGCATCTTCGAGGCGAAGGGCGGCAAGGCACGTCTGCTGGCACCTGGTCACCTCGACGGAGTCTGGGATGCTGCTGCCGACGAGCGCGTGAGCGTCTGGGAGGCGACAGTCCGCCTGGCTGGAGTGATGGCCAAGGCCGGCGCCGACAAGGTGGCGGAACTGCTGCCGACGGTGCAGACCCGCGTGAATTTGGACGCTGTGAAGGAGTTGGGCTTCCTGCTGTTCCATGAGGCGGAGAAGAAGAAGGACACGAAAGACGCGCTCCTCTTCAACGGCCTAGTGAGCGCGTGGGGCGACGTGAACGAACAGGCGCGCAAGTACGCCTCAACGCCACGTTCATCACAGCAGGAGTTCGACTTCGACGAGGACGAGGATTAGGCAATGCCCGCCAAGCGAGATCAAGCCCAGAGCGGTGGCACAGTGGCGCGCCGCTCTGGCGTGGACCTGACTCCGTTCCGGGCCATGGCGGAGTCGGTCAGCGCGGACGGTGGCGAGCTCGTGGAGCAGGTGTCGGCTCTGATCGATCAGACGCAGGCCTTCGCAGCGGCGCAGGTGAACGCGGCCCTGACTCTGCGGAACTGGTACATCGGTCGGATGATCGACGTCGAGGTGCTCAAGGAAGGGCGCGCAGGCTATGACCAAGAGATGGTGGCGACGCTGTCGCCACAATTGACGAAGCGCTTCGGACGCGGCTTCAACCAGTCGAGCCTGTACCGCATGATCAAGTTCTCCCAGACGTTCCCCGACATCGAGATAGTGGCGACGCTGTCGCCAAAATTGAGCTGGTCTCACTTCAGAGAGATCGTCGCGCTCCCGCACGCCGAAGCACGATCCTTCTACGCGAACGAAGCCGCCGCACGTAACCTCAGCGTCCGAGACCTGCGCTACGCCATCTCCCGCAAGGCGTTTGAACGTCGCGAGATCGCCGACTCCCAGATTCCCGAGGGCTCGGCGGTTCCGCTGGACGCCTTCCGCGATCCGGTGCTGCTGGACATGCTGGGCCTTGCGGATACGTTCTTGGAGCGCGACCTCGAAGCGGCTCTACGCCATGACATGGAGGCGTTCCTGTTGGAGGTCGGTCGCGGGTGGGCGTTCGTCGAACGCCAGAAGCGCATGACGTTCGACGGAGACGACTACTACCTGGACCTGCTGTTCTACTCCAGGCCGCTGCGTCGGTTGATCGCGGTGGAGTTGAAGGTCGGGAAGTTCAAGCCGAGCTACCAGGGGCAGATGAACTTCTACCTGAAGTGGCTGGACCGGCACGAACGGCAGGCCGATGAGAACCCGCCCATCGGTCTCATCTTGTGCACCGCGACGAGCCGTGACCAGATCGAGCTGCTCGAACTGCACAAGGACGGGATCGTCGTCGCGGAGTATTGGACGACGCTCCCGCCGAAGGCTGAACTCCAAGCCCGCATCCAGGCGGTCTACCGCGAGGCGCAAGAGCGGATCGCCCGCAGGCAGCTCACCGCGGCGGCGGAAGAAGACATTGATGAGTAGGGATTGGCGGGCGCTGAACGCGGCCTCACCGGCAGCAAGTAGTGGGTTCTAGGAGACAACGATGGCGATGAACAACCGAGATCGAGTGGGCAAGGCGTTCGACCTGCTCTCCGAAGGGCTCCTGGACGAGGTCGATGAGGTCATGACGCGGGCCTACAAGACCGCCGATTGGCCGGCCGCATGGGCGAAGGAGGATGCCCAGCGCCGGGGCGGGCCGTTGCGCACGCTGACCAAGCACGATGTGCAGGTACAGCTTCGCGCGATCACTGAGCAGGGTTACCACTTCAAGGACGTGCTCTCCCGCGCCCAGCAGGGCTTCGCGTCCGAGTTGCGCGAGACCCGGAACCTGTGGGCGCACAACGAGCCCTTCAGCTCCGATGACGCATCGCGTGCGCTCGACACGATTGAGCGGCTTCTGCACGCGGTCGGCGCGGTGGACTCCGCCGAGGACGTGCGGAAACTGCGCGTTGATCTCCAGCGCACCGTCTTTGAAGACCAAACGCGCAAGCAGGTCAAGCGCACGAAGGTGTCCCTCGATCCTGGCTCCGGTCTGCGTCCGTGGCGTGAGGTGATCCGTCCCCACGATGACGTGGCACGCGGCGCGTTCACCGCGTCGGAGTTTGCGGCCGACCTGCATCTGGTCCGCACCGGGCAGGCCACGAGCCCCGAGTACGGCGATCCGGTGGAGTTCTTCACCCGCACCTACCTCACCGAGGGTTTGCGTGATCTGCTGTCGCGTGCGCTGCGACGCTTGAACGGTGAAGCCGGGGCAAGCCCGGTGGTGAACCTTCAGACCAACTTCGGAGGCGGCAAGACCCACTCGATGCTGGCGCTGTATCACCTGTTCAGCGGCACTCCGGTCAAGGACTTTCCGCAGGAACTCCAGGAACTCATCGCCGCGAACGGCAACCCCGACCTCGGCGCACTCGGTGTTCGCCGGGTCGCGCTCGTCGGCACCTACCTGAAGGCCGGATCGCCGATCATCAAGGACGACGGCACCGAGGTTCGCACCCTCTGGGGGGAACTCGCTTGGCAGTTGGGTGGACGCGAAGCCTACGACCTGATCGCCGAGGACGACCGCGCCGGCACCAACCCCGGCGAAGCGCTGCGTACCCTAATCGTTCGCTACTCGCCGTCGCTGATCCTGATCGACGAGTGGGTCGCCTACGCCCGTCAGCTCGTTACGGACAAGGAACTCCCGTCCGGTTCGTTCGAGACGCAGTTCACCTTCGCACAGTCCCTGACCGAGATCGTGCGGTCCGTGCCTGGGGTGATGCTCGTCGTGTCGATCCCGGCATCCGACACCGGCACAGAAGGGCGCGGCAGCGACATTGAGATCGGTGGCGCGAACGGCCAGCTAGCGCTCGAACGCCTCCAGAACGTGATCCGCCGCGTCGCGGACCAGTGGCGCCCGTCGAGCAAGGACGAGTCATTCGAGATCGTGCGCCGTCGCTTGTTCCAGGCGCCGAACGCCGAAGGGCTGACGACCATCTCGGCTGTGGCGCGCAGTTTCACGAACCTGTACCGGAACAACACCGCGCTGTTCCCGCGCGATGCGGCGAACCCGAACGATGACTATGAGAAGCGCATCCGCGCCTCCTACCCGCTGCACCCTGAGTTGCTCGATCGGCTGTATGAGGACTGGTCGACGCTGGAGCGGTTCCAGCGCACCCGTGGCGTGCTGAAGCTTGTCTCGTCGATCGTTCATGAGCTGTGGGCATCCAACGACACGTCGCCGCTGATCCTGCCCGGCAACGTGCCACTGGATGCGACGACCGTGAACACGGACCTGACGCAGTACCTCGAAGACCAGTGGAAGCCGATCATCGACTCCGACATCGACGGGCCTGGATCGACTGCGCAGCAGATCGACCTCGACCGGCCGAACCTGGGTCAGCGGTTCGTGACCCAGCGCATCGCGCGCACGATCTTCATGGGCGCGGCCCCCCGGATCAAGAGCAGCCGCAAGGGGCTGGACAAGCAGTACCTCTGGCTCGGCACCGCGATCCCTGGTGACACGCTCGGGAACTTCGGCAGCGCAGTCGAGCTGCTCGCCCAGCGCTCCACATACTTCTACGAGGAGCAGGGCCACTACTGGTTCGACACCCAGCCATCGGTCACCAAGACCGCAAACGACTACGCCGAGCGACTCCGCGAGGATGTCGAAACGGTATGGAACGAGATCAGCCGCCGACTCCAAGGCGAAGAACGCGCGCGCGGTGTGTTCGACCGAGTGCACATCGCCCCGGCATCCTCCGCCGACATCCCCGACCTGGAAGACACGCGCCTGGTCATCGCGCACCCGCGTCACGCTCGCCGTAAGCAGGACGGCGCCGACTCGGCGCCGCACCAGTGGGTGCGTGACGCGATCGAGAGCAAGGGTGCGAGCCAGCGCATCCACCGCAACACGCTGATCTTCCTGATGGCTGACAAGAGCGAGCTGGAGAGTCTCGAAGCCGCTACCCGCAGCTACCTCGGCTGGAGGCGGGTCCAGGCCACCAGCGACAGCCTCAACCTGTCGGCTCAGCAGCGCAAGCAGACCGACGACTGGGTCTCCCGGCTCGACCAGACCGTCACCGACCGCATCCGCGACACGTTCGTGTGGGCGCTGTACCCGGAACAGTTCGACCCCACTAAGCCGTTCGAGCTGGTAGCCGACAAGATTCCCGACTCCGGTGGGCGTTCTCTCGCGGAGCGCGTCAGTGCCAAGCTCGGACGAGAAGACCAGCTCGTGACCGACCTCGGCGCGCCGATCCTCGGTGCCACGCTGCACCAGGAGCTCGGGGCGCTCTGGCGTGACGCGGGCGAGATCACCGTGGGTGAGTTGTGGGGCTACTTCACCCGCTACACCTACCTGCCCCGCCTCGTGCGCCGCGAAGTGCTCGACAGCGCCATCGAGCAGTCGCTCTCCGCAGTGCTGGTCGAGAACGAACGGTTCGCGATCGCCGCAGGGAAAGACGCCGAGACTGGCCGGTACCGCAGCCTGCTCGTCTCACCGAGTTCCAGCAGCAGAGTTCAGGTGACCGACAGCACGCTGCTCATCGAGATTAAGCGCGCCCAGAAGCAGGCCGAGGCCGACCGGATCGCCGCTGCACGGGAGGCCGCCGCCAATGCTGCTGCGGCGGATGGCGACTCAACCGGCGTCGGGCCGGTCGACTTCGTGTGGACGGGCAGTTCGCCCGCCGATGAGGGTGAGCAGTCAGAGGTCGAGTCGGCGCTGGAAGCGGTGCTGGCTCGGTTCTTCGGATCGGTGAAGATCGACTCCGACCGCTACGCCCGCGACATCGGCAACGTGACCCGCGAGGTCATTGACCGTCTCGCAGGGGCAGGGGCGAGGCTCGACATCACCATCGACATCCAAGCTACCAAGCCCGAAGGCTTCGAAGAGTCCGAGGTCCGCACCATCGGCGAGAACACCCGCGTCCTCAAGTTCGACCCCAGCTCCGGCTTCGAGAAGAGCTGAGGTCCACGGGTGGCTCGATTCGGAAACGACCAGACCAACATCGGTCGCCTCGACATCCGTGCGGCGGACGAAGGTGGGCAGATCGACGCCTACTTCATTCCGACCGAGCTGCCCGACAGAGAGTCCTCGGCTCACCAACGTTTGGCGCAAGGGGTAAAGCTCGTGGAGTTCGACTCCGAGTCGGGCGTCGTGAAGATACATCCCATCAACACGCTCTCGACCCACAGCGATTACCTCGGGCCGAAGTACGAGCAAGTTCGCACACTCACCTTGGAGACACCTCTACTGGAGGACTACTACGAGGGTTCCGACTTGGAGTCAGTTCTTGAGACACTGCCCGCCGGATTCGTGAAGGACTTTGCTTACGGCCTGGGGCTGCTCAAGGACTGCAACCGACTCATCCGGTTGATCGAAGCCGAAACTCCATGCGACGAGATCGTCTTCACCGATGGCAACGATGCCACCATCGACGGCAAGAGCCTCAACCTCGGCCTCTCGCGATTCGCCGCAATCTGGGCCGAGATCGGTCGGATCAACGACCGGGGCAACCGAGCTGCGGGCCGAGTTAAGGACGTCTTCGTTCACAACAACCTCGCCGCGACGCTTGGCCTCTCCATCGCAGAGTTCTCGCTCGGGCGACATCCAGACTCGCGTGTGATTGCGAGGGCAGCCGACGGCATCGAGGAGTTGAGCGAGATCGAGCGCGACGCTCTGGTTGATGCGGTTGCTTCCGAGTCGGCAGCGATTGCGGCGAGCGCGCCTGAGAAGTTCCAGCAGCTCAAACGTGACATCGAGCTCGTCGGCCTTGATCGCCTCATCGAGGCATACGCAGACTCCTTGGAAGACGGCAAGACCGAACGTCACTGGCAGACCTTCTTCGAAGACAACGCATTCGCGTTGCAGCAGGTCTTTGGGGCACCGATGGTCAGTGTTCACTCCGGAGCAAGCGTGGGCGGTCGCGGGTTGTCAGGAAGCGGTGACAAGATCGCGGACTACCTGTTCAAGAACTCACTCACGAACAACGTGGCGCTGGTAGAAATCAAGAAGCCGACTACTCAACTACTTGATTCCCGCGAGTACCGACAGGGTGTGTTCGGTCCATCGAAGGAGCTGAACGGTGCGGTCACTCAAGTGCTCGATCAGGCGTACAACCTGACGAAGAACCTCACCGGTCTGAAAGAAAGCTCGCGCCAATGGGACCTGGAGTCCTACGCGGTTTCGTGCTTCGTGGTTGCTGGGCGCACGCCCTCAGCCAGCGATCCCGCAAGACAGAAGTCGTTCGAGCTGTACCGCGCGAACTCGCGCAGCGTGACCATCGTGACCTACGACGAGATTCTTGAGCGACTGAGACTCCTCCGTGATTTCCTCGCTCCGGCTCCGGCTCCGGCTCCGGCTCCGGCTCCGGCAGAGGAGTCTGACTGAAATGGCTCGTCCGCCCGCATGGAGACACACGCTGGATGAGGCTCGGCGACAGGCTCTCGTGGCGATCGACTTCTACAACCGTCCCGGTGATCGGCGAAGCTTCAGCGACTTCATCGTCCACATCCACCTCGCCTGGCAGAACCTGCTTCACGCTGACCGGATGCGCCGCAAGGCGGAAATCTTCTACCGCGAGTCAGGCGGTCGACGTCTCTTCAAGCGAAACCCGGACGGCTCGAAGAAGACCTGGGACCTGAACCAGTGCCTCAGGCACGAGTTCAAGGACAACGACCCGATCAGGGCCAACGTCGAGTTCTTCGTCGGGCTGCGGAATCACGTCGAGCACCGATTCCAGGACTCGGTCTTGGTTGCTACGGCCGCCGAGGCGCACGCTTGCATCATCAACTTCGAGGCGGAACTTGTGCGCCGGTTCGGCTCCCGCGAGACGCTGGGTTCAGAACTGAAGTTCCCGGTCTTCGTGCAGTCGCTCAGCCCTTCGAGGTACGAGGAACAACGCAACCTCCGACGCGGACTGCCGGCGACGGTTTCTACCTTCATCACGGAGTTCCAAGTCGGCCTACCCGACGAGGTGCGCAGCGACGAGCGATTCGCCTATCGACTCCTGCTGCTTCCGATGAAGGGACCAAAGACGGAGGCAGACCTCGCACTCAACTTCGTGCGACAGGAAGACCTCAGCGAAGAGGAGCTCCAGGCGCTCCTCGGGAACGATGGCAGCGTGATTGTCGCGGAGAAGTACCGCGAAGCGGTGCACGGCGATGAGATGCTGCCCAAGGCCGCCGCGGCTGCGGTGGAGAAGCGCATTCCATTCAAGTTCAGGGTCAACGACTTCACGGCCATCCGAAAAGCGTGGCAGATCGGGCCGGCCAAGAGTGGTGACAAGGAGCAGTTGCCGAAGTCAGATGGCTACTGCATCTACTCGCCCGCGTTCAAGCAGTTCGTCTACCGGCCGAAACTCGTCGACCGGATAGTCGGAGCGGTCGATACTGCCGAGAAGTACCAAGCGCTACTTGGCCGCATACCGACCCTAAAGGCTTTGGACGGAAGCTGAGCGGGCACCCAGAAGATCGAGTGCCTGCGCAGCCTGTAGCGGCAGGACTCCGTTGCCGAGCGCGGTGATCTGCTGGTTCTGCGACAGGTCGTCGGCATCGGTGACCCAACCAGTTGGAAGACCCATGAGCCATTCGACGAATGCTGGTGCTGGGCGTGGGCCATCGGCATCGTTCAGGAGCGCTGGCGCCGGCGCGGGCCGTCCGGTGATGTGCTCCCAACGGGTGATGGCGTCGGCGTAGCGTCCCCAGCGTTGAACAGTCCGTCGATCAGCGACCACAGCGTCTCCGACTCGGCTCTCCTGTTCGGTGAGCCAGCCGGCCCGTGGAGTGCGAAGTCGATGATCTGGTGAGACAGCGCGATCGTCCCTCGTCTCGCTCGCACCTGATCGAGCGTCTCCCCACCGCGCGACGAGTCCGTCGCCAGCGGGGTGCGGAACAGCGCGCCGGGCGAGGGCGAAGATGCGGAAGCGTTGGTGAGGAGCGCCGACAAGGGAAGCCGGTAGGCCGATCCATCGTGCATCCAGCCGCAGGTCGGCCAGATCGCCGAGAACGGCGCCGAGAGCCCGAAGAGGTCGAGCTGCGTTGTCTGCCAGATGCCACGGGTCGGGTTCCACGCCGCGAAGGGTTGCGCCGTGTGGGGTTGCATCGCCGGGGTTGCGTCGTTCATGGTCGTCTCCTTCTGCAGGTGGCCGCGTTGCGGGTGAGGACAGCAGCCCGCGGACGTTTTCGATGACGACCCACCTGGGCTGGAGCGCGTCGATGGCTACGGCCATGTGCGCCCAGAGCCCCGAGCGCGTACCCGGAGCAAGGCCGGCGCGCTTGCCTACCGTGGAAACGTCTTGGCACGGGAACCCGCCGATGAGAATGCGGCTCATCCCAATCGAGGGTGTAGGAGTTGGGGTCTGAAGCCGCCGGATTCGAGGAGGCATCTGGCGCTGTAGTTGGTGAGGTTGCGGAACCCGAGGGCGGATCCGCGTAGGTGTTCGAGGCGTCCGTTGATGGCTTCGGTGGGTCCGTTGCTGGTGCCGGGGCGGTCGAAGTAGGCCAGGACGTCAGCGGCTCGGGTCTTCAGGGTCCGGCCGAGTTTGGTGACCTCGACCAGCGCGGCGGGCACACCGGTGCTGACGGATTCGATGAGCTTGACCATCAGCTCACGTCCTGTCGCGCGGTCTTCGTGCCGGTAGGCGGCGATCATTCTCTGGTAGATGCCCCAGGTCGCCTCGACCTGCACGTGCTCGTCTGGCGTGAACAGGGCGG